>Ga0180007_10002391_pt1 | contig 22558 bp, 21 predicted proteins | sample MM_PC_MetaG_FD_121122 | JGI IMG/M metagenome (GOLD analysis project Ga0180007, IMG submission 121122) | Groundwater microbial communities from the Aspo Hard Rock Laboratory (HRL) deep subsurface site, Sweden - MM_PC_MetaG | ecosystem: Environmental > Aquatic > Deep subsurface > Groundwater... | reverse complement strand
TCTTCTATTGTTTTGACAATTTCCAAAAGCGGGACGGAGTCAAAAGCGTTGTCCGGGAAATCTCTAAGATGGGTTTTTTTGACGCCCAGAATTTGGTGTGCTTTTTGGATTTCCTGGCGGAGGGCGGCTTGTTCTTCCGGCCCTTCCCCTCTGGCGGTTTTGCCTTCACCAAGTATGAGGATGTGAATTTGCGCGCCGAGCGCGGCGAGGCGCGCAATGGTGCCGCCGCAGCCTAGGACTTCGTCGTCCGGGTGGGCCGCTACAACCAGAATACTATGCGATGATTGTGAATTTTCCATGTAATGAGTTTTTATCTTTTTTAATGTCGGAGAGTTCGATTTTGAATTTGCCTATTTGAACGAAAGCTCTTGGGTAGGACTCTGCGTCTAAGATTCTCACAAAGTCGTAGAAGTCATCAAGTGTGTCCATGATGGCTTTTTGAATGTCGGACTGCTCCGGTGTGCGGCGAGTGAAGGTTGTCGCTTTGCCTTTTTGAGGGATTGGGGCGGGATTTTTTTCAATAATTTCCGGGATCATTTTTGTGAAAATGATTTTGGCCATTCGCTTGTAAATTTGCTCTGCGCTGCCAAAAGAAATATCCAGGTTTTTTTGCAGGTAGATTGCGCCGGTGTCCAGACCCTCTTCAACTTGAATTGCGGAGATTTTGGTTTTTTTGTGGCCGCGGAGTACCAAATTTTGGAGCGGGCTGCCTCCCCTGCCAAAAGGCAGGTCTGTCATGTGGAAGAGGATGCATTTGTATTTTTTACAGATGGAAGACGGGATGCGCCAGGACCAATGCGGGAAGAAAACAAAGTCAGGTTTGAATTTGTTGAGGCGCTCGGTAGTCAGGTCTTCTTTTTTTGTGATCAAGAGGACCTGGTGGCCTTTTATGTTCTTTGCAGCCTTTATATTCCAGGGCTTGATGGTTGCAATTGCTATTTTCATTGGAACTTGTTTTTGTACGATTCGTGATATTTTGTGTAGTATTCGTCCCGCAATAAGGCCATGCGGACGGTGTTGTAGTAAGTGCTGTTTCTATAAATGTCATCTTTGAGGACGCCTTCCTGAACATAACCGGCTTTTTCGTATGCACGGCGGGCGCCTTCGTTCGCTTCCGTGTAGCCAAGGAAAATTCTATGTAAATTGAGCCGGTCGAATCCGTAATATGTCAGCATCTCGGTTATTTCCGTGCCGTGTCCCCTGCCCCAGAAATCTTTATCGCCAATTAGGATCCGGAATTCCGCTTTGCGAGCAGTCGGATTGATTTCATAAAGGCCGGCGTAACCAAAAGGCTTTTTTGTCTCTTTGTCCACTGCCATAAAAATGGTGTTATTCCCTGCCAGCTGTGAAATTAGCGTTTGTTTAATTTGCTCTTCTGTCAGCGGCTTTTGACCGGTGAACATGAAATGCGTTACCTCATTGTTGTTGGACCAAGCTGCAATCAGCGTGAAGTCGTCTTCTTCAAGCGGTCTCAAAATTATTCTGTCGCTTTGGAGAAATGGGGCCATTTTATTGCTTAAGGAATGTTATTGTGACCGGTTTTTTATGGGTTTGCAAGCACTTTCTTCTGTTCCACGTGTTCGTTTAGGGTTTTCAGTTCCGGTCTCTTTTCAAGTAGTGTCAGGATATCTTCTGTGCTGAAGTTGGGGTTTTGCGGGTAAAGTGTGTTGAATATTTCCGTGAGAAGGCGGTAATCGTCTTTTTCATCCAGGGTCCAGCGGAGAGTGGATAGGTCTTTGTCCTGCTGGAGGGATGCGCATTTGAAAAGTTTGGGCTGGGCCCAGATAAATGGGGTGACGTGTTCGCGTTCGTGCTTTTGGGTTGCCTTTTCTTGGGCGTGTTCCAGGGCTTTAAACGTGAAAACTTCGGCGTCCAGGCCGCGTGGGTAGGTTCTACGAGCAAAAAAGTTGGAGGCGTAGTCTGCGTTGGTTTCCTTGAAGAGTTCAATGAGTTGGTCCAGGACCGCGGGGTCTATTAGCGGGCAGTCGGAGGTGACTCGGACAACTGTGTCCGCATTTGCTTCTTTGGCGGCCAGGTAATAGCGCTCCAGCACGTCGCCTTCCGAGCCGCGGAAAGTTTTTATGTGAATGAAGGCTGCTTCTTTTTCAATGATGTCGTCTTGCGGGAGGGTGGATGTAGCGATAACTATTTCATTGATAAGGTTGGCGCGCTGAACACGTTCGATTGTGTGGAAGAGGGCCGGGCGGCCGGCCAGTGGCATCAGGACTTTGCCCGGGAGGCGGGTGGAGCCCATTCTAGCTTGAATGATGCAGACACATTTCATGGAGTTCTTTGATTACATTTTGAGTGGCGTTTTTTGGAAAGGAAGGGGGTTTTGGTTCTTCTTGGAGGGTCTTTTTGATGGCTACTGTGAGGTCTTCCTTTTTGTAAATTGCTGTGGAAAAGCCGAGTTTATTTGAGATTAGCGGGTCCGGCCCTTTTAGGCCAGGTTGATAGCTAATAACTCTTTTGCCCATTAGAGCGGCCTGGAAGAGAGGCATTGAGTTGAGACCAATGACCAGGAAGGAGTTTTCAATAAGGGTTTCCGGGTTTTCTTGAGTGAGTTGTATTTTGAGGGGGCTTTGAGCGATTATTTGTTCGAATTTGTCCGGCCGGGTGGATTTTGGATGGTTTTTGATTAGAATGGGGGATGCGATTTTCAATTCTTCAAAAGCTGCCACAAAGTCTGCAAGAGCTTCGACTTCGTTCAGGTTGAGGGGGTTTTTTGTAATCTCAGTGTAAAACGGGGAGAAAAATGTGATGTTTTCTCCTTTTTTTATGCCGGGTCTGAAAGTGTCAAAAAAGGGGTTACCGGTGACTTTGAGGAGTTTTTGGTCGAAACCTTCGCGGAGCATTTCTTCTTTTGCAAAGTCGTCCATTATGAATATTTTGTCCGGAAGGGCAGTGAATCTTTGGGAGTAGTTGATCCAAAAATCAATGATTGAGGCGACCGGGATTTTCAGGTGTTTGGCGGCGGAGATGAAGAGTTTGTCCAGGCTTTGGCCGAGGCTGGTGCCGGTTAAAACAGCGTCCGGGTTTTCTTTATTTATGGTTTCTTGGATTTGTTCTTCAGTGAAATTGTCCGCCGGGATGAACGGAATTTTTTTTTCTTTTGCGATGAGTTTGGATGTGCCGGCAAGGTAAAAAGTGCCGCCGGTTTGTAAGTAGACCGGCCAGAGTGTGTTGAAACCGCCCGGGTCCTCTGCGGCAAAGAGTATTTTAATAGGTTTTGAGTTTTTCAAAATTATCTTCGATTTTTTTAATTGCTTGAATGAAAAGGTCCAGGTCTTTTTTGGTTTGGGGGCGTTGGCAAGCTGCGGTGAATAATAATTCTTCTTCAAACATTCGTTCGGCCACGGGGCAGATGCCTTTTTTGTAAGATACGTTGCTTGGGTATTCAGAGGAGACGAATGGGAATTGAGAATTCGGGAAAGCGCGTTTTTGTTGGTAGACAGGGAGTAGATAAAGGGGTTTTTGGTAGCCTTCAGCAAGTGGGAAGCCTTCCGCTTTCATTGCGGCGGCGAATTGTTTTCTGGTAATACCTGCTTTTTGAGAGTTGATTTTGAAGGAGAAAATGTAGTATACATGGCGGCAGTCCGGGAGAACTTTGGGTGGAGTTAACCATGGAAATTTTTGGAGCTGCTCTGCTAAGTACTGCGCAAGGGCTGTGCGTTCGTCAGTTAGTTCATCCAGTTTTTTGAATTGTTCAATTGCAACCGCTGCGTGGATTTCACTCAAACGGAAGTTGTTGCCAAGAAGGGCTTCAAAAGGTTGGCCCTGCGTAATAAAATCATCCATGACGACTTCTCCGTGGTTTCTCACCAAGCGAGCGCGGTGAGCGTAATGGTCATTGTTGGTGACAAGGATTCCGCCTTCGCCGCATTGGATGACTTTGTGGGTGTTTAAGCTGAAAACGCCAATGTCGCCGATAGTGCCGGCGTAGCGGCCTTTGTATGTGCCGGCGGGAGATTGGGCGTTGTCTTCAATTACTGGGAGGTCGTGTTTTTTTGCCAGTTCCAAAATTGGGTCGTAGTCCGCGGAGAGGCCGAAAATGTTGACGGGCAGTATGGCTTTTGTTTTTGGTGAGATCAAGGGTTCGATTGTTTCTGCCGTTATGTTGAAAATGTCAGGGTCAATGTCTGCGAAAACCGGAAGTGCATTGTTGTATAAAATTGAGGCTGCAGTGGCGGACATTGTGTAAGGCGAAGTAATGACTTCATCCCCGGGTCCAGCGCCAACCGCTGCGACTGCCGCTTGGAGTGCGGTGGTGGCGGAGTTAAATGAGACTGCGTGTTTGACTTTAAAATAATCCGTGAAATGTTTTTCCAGCTCTTTGACGTATTTGCCCCCAAGAAAGTATTCCCCTCCCCTGGCGACGAAATCCGAAAGGTGTGTTTTTTCGTCAAAAAGGCGATTTACTGCTTTTTTTTCATCTTCACCGATTGTGTAGTAAGTTGGAAATGGTTTTTCCAGTACCGGTTGGCCGCCAAAGAGGGCTAAGGTTGTCATAAGTTTTTCTTACATTGCAAGACGAATTCTAGTGTTTTTAAGGCGTCTTCACCAGTGCAAAGCGGTTTGGTGTTGGTTTCAATGGTGGTGAGGAGGGATTCAATGGAGTTTTCAAGGAAGCGGCCGTCGGGTTTGTTTTTGAAGGGTGGGGTTGCTGGGGTTAGTTCTTGCTGAGCAGGGAAGATTGAGTGGGGTTTTGGAACGAAAAATTCAAGGTCGTAGCCGTTTTTGGTGAGGCGGATTGCGCCTAAAGTGCCCCATATTTTAAGTTCCAGTGAGAGGTATTTGCTGCTGTCTTGCGGGAGTAGTGAAAAGTGGGTTCCGCTTGGGGTTTTTGCTAGGAAGGCGTAGTTTGGGTCGTTAACGTAAGCGGATGGGATTTGCGATTTTTGAGCTTGGATGGTGGTGAAGGTTTCGCTTAAGAAAAGGTGTGCAAGGTCAATTAAATGGGAGGCGTTGGTCATGAGGCCGTTGCCGTAGTGGCCGGAGATTTTTTGGATTTGGCCTAGGCGGCCTTCTTTGATGAAGGAGGCGATTTCTTGGTAGAGCGGCGAGAAGCGGCGCATGTAGTTGACTTGGAGTGTGATGTTTTGGTCTTGGCAAGTTTGGATTATTTCTTGGGCTTCTTCTACGCTTGGGGCGATTGGTTTTTCACAAAGAATGGCTTTTGGGGAGTACTTTGCGCAATGTTTTACGATTTCTGCGTGGGTGTCTTCCCAGGTGCAGATTGAAATTATGTCCGGTTTTTCTTGTTCAAGCATTGCTTTGTAGTCCTGGTAAATGACCGGGATGTTCCATTTTTTTTGCGCTTTTTCAGCTTTTTTGATGTCTAGGTCGCAGACAGCTGTTAAGTCTGTTTTTGGGTTTGCGGAGTAAGCCCCGGCGTGAGTGGAGATTAGTTTTTGGTTCGGGTCGAAGTCGTATTCAGCGCCGATCCTGCCGCAGCCAATTATTATTGCTTTATACATCTTTGCTTTATTGATTTTACAATTCGTTTTGCGCCTTTGAAGTCGAAGGTTTTGCGAGAAAGTTCGGTTTGCTGGTTGCGTTCGTGTTGGGATTGAAGTTTTATAAGCGCCAGTTGAAGCTCTTGGTTGTTTTTTGCAAAATTTAAAATTTTGAGTTGGCGGATGAAATTTATGTTCGCATTTTGGTTGTCTACATGTTTCAGGACTATTGTGGGAGTGCCGGTTATAGCAAGCTCAAAAATGGTTTGGCCTCCGCTTGCAATAACTAGATCTGCTTCTTGAAACAATTCCGGCATGGATTTTTTCTTTGTGGCTTTGGGGGTTGAGATTATATTTGCGGATGGGAAGATTTTTTCCACTTGCAAAGTGATTTTTTCAATATTTTCAGGGGTGGAAAATGCTCCCAGAGATATTAGAATTGTTTTTACTTCCGGGCGGTTTGTTTTTCTGACCGCTTTTTTGAATGCCGGGTCAATGATTTGAATTTTTGGGTCGAACGAGACAGCCGGATTGATTTGCATGCTGAATATTTTGCGCTTTTTGTTGAGGTCGTCAAAACCGACATGACATTTTGTTAGAAAAATTCGGGTAATGTCGTCATCTGTGAGGGTATAGGAATCAATTATTGCAAGGTCGCATTCGGTGACTTCCAGGTTGCTTGGGTAGATGTTTGGTTTGTTTTTCTTTAGCCAGTTGTTTGCAAATTCGGTTTGAGTTAGAAATTCCACCTGATCACCCTCTTGCATAAATTCTTCCGCCAATACGGCGCATCTACGCAAGTGCCCAAGTCCAATTTTTTCGCTCGCCTCTGCGAATATTGCGACTTTCATCAGCTTGAGATTAAAGAGTTTATAGTTTCAATCACATAGGACTGATCTTCTTCAGTAAGGTCCGTGTAAATTGGCAGTGTAATTACGCGGGAGTAATGTTCTTCAGCGTTCTCACAGGCTGGGGTTGGGAAATTTTTCTCATAAAACGGGTGGTGATAAACCGGTATGTAATGAACTTGCGCTGCTATTCCTTTATCCATGAGAGCCTGCAAGATTTGTTTTTTTTGCGGGGCTTTTTCTTTTGGGACCTTTACTGAGTAGAGGTGCCAAGCGGAGGTTCTGTCCGGTTTTTGAAGTGGCAGTGAGAGTTTTGTGGAAAGTTCATTGTTGTATTTTTCCGCTATTTTTTTTCTTTTTTGAATAAAATTGTCGATTTTTTTTAGTTGGCTTATGCCGAGTGCTGAATGCAGTTCGCTCAAACGGTAGTTGAAACCTAGGAATTGCATTTGAGAAGTCCACTGGTCTGTTTTGGTGATGCCGTGAGTTCGGAATTGCTGCATTTTTTGAGCGAATTCTTCATTGTCAGTGAGGACTGCACCGCCTTCACAAGTTGTGATGGACTTGATTGGGTGGAATGAAAAAACCGTCATGTCCGCAAGCGTGCCGGGTTTTTCCCCTTTGTATGTTGCTCCAAGTGCGTGACAAGCGTCTTCAATTACAAGGAGGTTGTGTGCTTTTGCCAGCGACTTGATTTCGTCCAGGTCAACGGGTTGGCCGGCAAAATCCACTGGAGTTATTACTTTTGTTTTGGAGGTGATTTTTTCTTCAATTTTTGAAGCGTCAATGTTGCCGGTTTCAAGTTCAATATCAATAAAAACAGGTTTCCCTCCAAGATATACGCCGGCGTTTGATGTGGCGGCAAATGTGTTTGCCGGACAAATAAATTCGTCTCCTTCAGATAGTCCGGCGGCAAAATATGCTCCGTGAAGGGCTGCTGTTCCGTTTGAAAAAGCAACCGCAAAGCGTGCGCCGCAGTAGTCCGCAAGTTTTTGTTCAAATTCTTGAACGAGTGGACCTTGAGTTAAAAAGTCAGATTTCAAGGCATCACAAACCGCTTGAATATCATCATCACCTATTGATTGGCGACCGTAAGATATTAATTTTCCAGCATATCCTTTAGCTGATTCCCCTCCAACCATTTTGTGTTTAGGTTACTTACGTATGTAAAACCTTCCTCCACTTTGATTCCCTTGTGTTCTCTTTCTGTCCCAATGTTTTGTTCCGGTTCCAGAACGTAAACTTCATCCAGTTCTTTGGCTTTTCTGGACTCGTCAAAGCCGAGCAAAACTTCATGTAGTTTTTCACCCGGGCGGATGCCAATTGTTTCCACCTCTATGCCGGGAGCTACAACGTCAAAAATGTCTTTGATTCTCATGCTTGGGATTTTTGGAATGAAAATTTCACCGCCCTGCATGATGTTAAGAGACTTGATTGCAAACCCGACTGCTTGGTCCAAAGTTATCCAAAATCTGGTCATTCTTTCATCCGTGAGTTTCACTTTTCCTTCTTCTTTTTGGGCTTTGATTACGTCCAAAAGGCTACCTCTGGAACCTAAAACGTTTCCGTAACGGAGTACGCTTAGTTTTGTACTGCCTGCTGCGTATGAATTTGAGGCCACGACTAGTTTTTCAGCACAAAGTTTGGTGGCGCCGTATAGATTTGCGGGATTTACCGCTTTGTCGGTTGAGAGAAGTAGAACTTTTTGAACTTTTTGATCTATTGCGGCGTTAACTACATTGTGAGTCCCCATTATGTTGGTTTTGATGGCTTCAAAAGGGTTGTATTCCAAAGCCGGAACCTGTTTCAGAGCTGCAGCATGGACAACAATGTCCACTCCGTGAAAAGCACGATTCAGCCTTTGTTCGTCACGGACGTCACCTAAAAAATAGCGCAGGCGGTTTTGGGGGTCTTCAATTGCCGCCTGCATGACGGATTGTTTTAGTTCGTCACGGCTAAAGACAATGATCTTTTTTGCTTCTGATTTCTTGAGAAGAGTTTTTATTAAGCGCTTCCCGAACGAACCGGTTGCTCCGGTGATTAAAACTGTTTTGCCTGCAAATACCTCGTACATAGAGTTTTTAATTTTGTAGGTTGTTTATACTGTAAATTAGGTTTTTATGCAATTAAAACCTAACGCCCGCTTCTTGGAAGTACTTGTTTAAAGTGATGAGTTGGGCTTTTAGGGTGTATTTTTCGTAATCAAGAATGGTCTCCATGTATTTATTAAGTTTCTCCTTATCCACAATTTGGAAAATTTCCATTGGTTTTTCAAATTCGCTATCAACATACTTTGTCCAATCTTTTACCATGAATGAGTCGCGCATTTTAACTGCGTTTTTGAAGTTTTTGTAGGCAATGAGTTTACCTAGAACAGGCAGTTCATATGGATGCTCTTTGTAGAATTTTGGGAAGCGGTAAAAGTTTCCGGCATTTATTCTGGTTGGAGGGTAGCCGTGTGTGCTTTCCATGTTGCTGAGCTTCACGTTGTTTCGCGGGATTAGGCTGCGTTGAATTCTGAGACCAAGTTTGTGGTTGTATTTACATTCTGACAAAAAGCGAATGAAGTTTGCTTCAAGATAGGGTGAGTAGGTTGGAATGAAGTAATTAAAGTGCGCCAATGAAACTCCTCCTCTCTTGAATTTTTTGTGCAGTGAAGCGAATATTTCCAGGTCGTAACCACGCTCGTATTCGACGTTTTCAAGATGAGAGTCAAAGTCATTTTGTAGTGTTTTGTAGAAGTCTTCTTCTGAAAGGAGGCCATCTTTGAGGATTGGTTTGTAGTGGTAATATTTGTTGGCTCTGAATCCTTTTTCCACTTCCGTTTTTGGCACTCCGCGCTTGTTTAGCGTTTCTGTTCCTCCAAGTCCTGAAAGTGAGACGTTACCGTTTAGTCCTTTTGTTCTGTGATAATTGAGAACGTGGGTGTAGGTGTGAGCTCTTTCAATTGAACAAAGTGGATTCATATCCCGAACAAATTCAAATTCTTCTTCAAGTGGAATTGAGTTTTCGCGGTCCAGATATTTGAAGCCGTGTTTGAATCCAAATGTGTCTGCAATTTTTTCTGAAATTACTATGTCTTGGTCTGCTTCTTCATAAAATCCGCTGCCAATTTGAACGTGGTAAATTCCCCTGACAATGCAAGAGCTTGCAAAGAAGTCGTAATTTTCTTTGAGCAAGAAACTTAGAATTGTTCTTGTGTCAAAACCTCCGGAGAGGTCCAGGACAATATCTTTTTGGTTCTTTAGGAATGCTAGGTTTTTTTGAAATAATTCGTCTGCTTTTTCAACAAGTTCGTCAAACTTTTTGTATCTGTCAATTACAATATCTTGGAATAGGTTGTAATACTTTTCTTTCTTGAGGGCGCCTTCTTCATAAGTGTAGATTGTGCCTTCTTCCATTAATTCTATCTCATTAAAACAGGTGCGAAGAAGGAATGTGTCCCCTCCTCTGATCATGTGATTCATTAGCCCAGCGTAGTCTATAGTAAGAGTATTGTTGCGAGAAATTTCATTTAATAGTGAGCTTACCTCAACAATGCCATCTTTTTGATAGGCGTAGAGTGGGTACAGTCCGGCTTTGTCCGTTATAAAGTGGAGTTTGCCTTCATAAAAAAGTACTAGGCCAAAATGTCCACTTGTGTCTTTTAGGATGTCTTTGAGGTCGGCCCCTTGTTTAAGGTCCTCCATGAACAGGTTTAGAGCACTATTATTCATCTCGTTTTTGTAGACAAAAATACCAACGTTTGAAATGAAGTTGTCGTTTGTTCTCTCTAATGGTTTGAAAGAATCGTGAGCAAAAAAGGTAATTCGGCCGCTTGAAAAATCAAATTCGCTGTTTTGGCTGCAGTATTTTTGAACAACATCAAAGCGGTTTTCTTTGTCTTTTTTGTTGGAAAAATAAAAAGCCAGCATGGCTTTGTCATTTGTCCATTTGAATTTTGAGGGGGCTAATGTGTTCATGAAGAAAACGGTTAATGCACCTTCTGCTTATACCCAAATGGAGTGTGCTTTGCAAATTGATGAAATTGTGCAAGACTTTTTTTGCATTAACATTTCTATGCAAAAAGTTGAGTTTGAGATTGGCGAGAGAGCGTCCACTTTGGACGGTGAAAATTACAAATTTACGGATGGGAATTTTGAGCTTTATATTTTTGGAGATTTGGTGGGAATTGTGAGGAATGAAGAGGTTTTTAATTCAAAACAGGCTTTTGATTTATTAGTAAACGTTATTCGTTCTGAGGAATTTGTGAAGCTGTTGAGGTGCAGCGTTGGGGCGTTTTTTGTGGTTTTACGAAAAGGAAATGATATTCAAGTTTTCGCTTCTCCGGCTAGTTCAGGTTTAAATTTTGCGGAGAGAGATGGTGTCTGGTTTTTTTCAAATGTGGAGTCAGAATTTTTTAAGAGATTCGGATCCCGGGAGGATGTGAGTGAGGAAATGCTCTTTAATGCGGTTTTTTCCAATGCGCTTTCCGTGCGTATGCCTTTTAATTCGATCTTTAAAAATGTTAAGAGGTGTTCCTGCGGGAGTTTTGTTCAGATTGTGGGTGGTGAGGCTAAGGTGCGTTCGTTTTTGTTGAAAAGTAAGGCTGAACTTAAAGAGGGTAAAATTGAGCAAAATTTTAAAAAAGATTTAGAGGATTTTTCTTTTTTGATGGAGAGTACTTTAAAACTTTTGGTGGATTATTACAGGGATCAGAAGATTTTATTGTCTAAGTCCGGGGGGATTGATTCGTCGGTTTTGTTGGTTGCTTTGAAGAGAATTGGTTCGAATGCAACGGTTTATCACGTGCCGTATCATGGCCTTAATGATTTAACCGTGCGGCTAGCGAAGGAAATTACAGCCGGGGTTGGATTTGACTTGAAGATTCGGGATGAGAGCAAGGTGAATTTTGAGTCTTTGGTTGCAAGGGCCAGATCCGGGCTGGGTGTGATTCATGCACCGGCGTTTTTTAGGTTTAATCATTTCACGTATGACGAAGGTTCAAAACATGTGGATTTGATGGGACAGAATGCGGATTCGCTGTATGCAATTGACACATTTGCGCCATGTTCAATTTATACTGGACTAAACAGGTGGATTCCGGTTTTGAAGGGTGTGAAAAATAGAATTTATTATTCGGAGGCGTTTTTGAATCCGGAGAAGCGGCGGTTTTGGATCAGGTTTTGGCCGTTCAAGGTTTCGAAAACTAAGATGCTTAAGAGTTTTGAGGATTATTTGAAATCAACGGCTGTGCCCGCAGGTGAGCATGTGGTGCCTTTGGGAGAGAATAAGGCAAAGAATCTTTCTGAATCCTTGGCTGGGAAGGTTTCCGGATTTAAAGAGAGTTATTTGTATGAACCGGTGCTAAACATGGGTAGAGAAGCGTTTGATGATTTTGAGGATTTTTTGGTGAAAAATCATTTGATCCGCGTACTAAGGTGGTACAGGACAATTCAAAATGCGCCGGCAAATTACCACAACAGTGCTCAGTTTGAGGGCAATAATAAAATTATTCCTTACAGTGAGGGACCGATTGCGGATTTTTTCCTGAATTATTTACTGAGAATGAAGGATGTTTTTTACATAAAGCGGCTTTCATATGCGTATTTTAAAAAGCACGTGGGACGGAGTTATCATTATTTTGCGCGGAAACTTTATCCTAATTTTTTTGTTCGGCTTGTTCGATTGCCGTTTTTGATTTTAAAAAGGCGACTAAAGCCGGAAGTCAGCGTGAATATACAGCAGTTTGATGAAGCGATGCTGATTTTGAAGCAAATGATTAAGCCTGAGGAAATGTATTTGTCGCGGTTTTTTACTGATCCGGATTTTAAAGAGTACGCTGAAGCCTTGTATAAAAAGTTTTCTTTGGAGGATTTATCAGGTTTGAAAAAGGCAGATATGACGGAGCTTTGCAGGCTTGTGAATGTTGAGTTGTTTTTGCGGGATGTACTTACGAGTTAGGCCCAAAGTACAAATAGGCTATCTTCTATTTGTTTAATGTGTGACTTTGGTAAGTCCTTGTTTTGAGCTGCAAGCATGCTTGATATTTCTTTCACTTCTTTGAGTGAGGAGGATGGGAATTTTTGGATTGCGAGTTGGTTTTTTTTTGGTTGGGAGAAGAGGCTTCGGGTGAGTCGTAGGTATTTTTTGGTTTTTAAAATGAGGAGTCGAAGGTGGGATATTTTTGTCTTTTTGAGTGGGATTTCTTTAAGTTCTTGTATTATTTTTTCTGACGCAAAGCTGCCTTCGAGCGAATTAAAATGTTTTTCCAGTTTTTTCAGTTTTTCTTTGCGATGTGTGTCTTCAGGTTTTTGTATAAGTTTTTTTGCTTTTTCAATTAAGTCTGATTTGCTTTTTGCTATTTCGCTGAACAGGTCTGAGACGTGGGTACGAATTTCACTTTCACCAAATGGGAGGTAGCTGATGACCGGTTTTTTTAGAATAAATGACTCTAGGCCTGTGGTGCATGAGCTGTGAATAATAAGACGAGCTCCCATTATCCAAGCCGTAACGTTACCTTTGCGGATTACCTTGATATTGGGTGAATATTTTTCCAGTTTTTTCCAGTTTTCCAGGTTTTCTCCCGGGTGGGGGCGGAAAATTATTGTGTTGTCAGGGAATGAGTTTGCGAGCTTTTTTATTAAAGCAGGGATTTTTTGGGCTATTACATGGTCTTCTTTGAGGAATTTTTTATATAGGTCTTCGTCCTCTTTATTCTCAATAATGCCAAATTGCCAAGCTTGTTTTATTAAAAAATCCGGACCATTTATATGGTTGGAGGAGAAGTTTGAGGGAATTAGAATGTAGTCGCCAAATTGGTTTTGTAGGTCTTTGGCTTGGTCTGAGAAAATTTCAGTGTAGGGTTCTCTCCAAAGGTCTAGCCGTGGGTTGCCGGTTGGAATGATTTTTTCTTTTTCATCAGGGTATGCACCTTGGACTACTTTTTGCTCAAGTTTGCCCCAGGTGAAGAATTTTTTTGTGATAGCTAGTGTGCAAGCACTGATTCTTTGTTTTAAATAAAAGTGTCCTTTCATGTGTCGCGGGTAGCCTTCTTCGTCAATTGAGGTAAGAGTGAATCCGCGATCCACAATTTTTTGGAGTGAGTCGAATTTGTTTTTTGAGATGGATTTGTCAAAGTAGATACCGCGGGGGAGTTGGTTTAAGTAGTGAAGGACCTGGCGTTGAGAGCCAAAAATGACGTTGAAGTTGTTTTGGATGGCGTATAGCGCTATGAGAAGTCTGGATTCAAATTCTCTGGATTTGACTTCTACGGGGATAATTAGCCATTTTTTGGGTTTTGAAGGTAGTTTCATAGCATTTCTTTGAGGCCTTCTTGAAGAGTTGTTTTAGGAGTGAAGCTTAAGAGGGTTTTTGCTTTTTCAATATTTGCGGAAGAGTGAAGTATGTCCCCTTCCCTGGCAGGTTCGTGAATTATTTGGGTTGGGTTTAGGAGTTTTGTTAGTTCTAGGAGGGAAATTGCGTGGCCGGTTCCAATGTTGATCACTTCCCCGCTGAAGTCCGACTGCATTGCCAGAAGGTTTGCTTGTGCGACGTCATTGACGAAAATAAAGTCCCGGGTTTGAGTGCCGTCGCCAAAGATTGTGAGGGGTTTTTGTTGGCGAATGCGGTCCAGGAAAATTGGGATTACTGCGGCGTATGGTGAATCCGGTTTTTGGCCGGGTCCAAAGACGTTGAAGTAGCGGAAAATTACGGATTTGATTCCGTGCAAGTGTGTGTAGGTTTTTATGAAATATTCGCCTTGGAGTTTTGAGTAAGCGTAAGGTGAAAGGGGGCGCGGCGTGAGGTCTTCCGTGTTTGGGGTTTGGCCGCGGTCGCCGTAAACTGCCGAGGTTGAAGAATAGACAATTTTGTCCACTTTTTGTGATTTCATGGCTTCCAGAATGCGGAGGGTGCCGAGTGCGTTAACTTGTAAGGTTTTTTGAGGATTTTTCATTGAGGCCGGGACTGAGACTTCTGCGGCAAGGTGGAAAACTCCGTCAATGCCTTGGATGGCTTTTTTTAGGGCTGCGGGGTCTAAGATGCTGCCTTCAACCAGTGTTGCTTTTGGGTGGACGGTTTCTTTGGTGGAAGATGAGAAGTCGTCAATAATTGTGACGCTGTGTCCGTTTTCAATCAGTTTTGCGGTGACGAACGAGCCAATGAAGCCGGCTCCGCCAGTTACTAGATATTTCACTTTTTGTACCAGTTAATGAATGAACGGATTCCGTCCGTGAGTGAGGTTTTGGGTTCGTAAGAAAGGAGACGGCGGACTTTTTCAATATCAGCGTAGGTTTTGGTGACGTCTCCGGGTTGCATGGGAAGCTCATTTATTATTGCTTTTTTGTTGAGTGCGTTTTCAATTGTTTCAATGAGGGTTGAAAGCTTTTCCGGGTGGTTGTTGCCAAGGTTGATGATTTCAAAATTGAAAGGGTTGTCTGCGGCGGCTAAAATGCCTTGAACAATGTCATCAACAAACGTGTAGTCACGGGAAGTTCCGCCATCACCGAAGCGTTTTACGGGAGTGCCTTCGTCAATCCATTTTGTGAAGAGGAAGGGGGCCATGTCGGGCCGGCCCGCCGGCCCGTAAACCGTAAAAAATCTAAGGCAGGTAATTTTGAGGCCGTAAACCGTACTGTACATGTAGCAAATGTTTTCCGCTCCGCGCTTTGTTGCGGCGTATGGGCTGATTGGGTTTTCTGTTGGGTCGTCTTCTGAGAATGGGACCTTTTTTTGTTCGCCGTAAACGGAGGAGCTTGATGCAAAAACAATTTGTTTGGTTCCAGATTTGCGAGCGGCCTCCAGGAGGTTAACGGTTCCTTCAATGTTTACCTTGAAATAAAGCTCTGGGTCCTCTATTGAAGGTCTGACGCCGGCGCGAGCGGCAAGGTGAATTAAAATATCCGGTTTTTCTCTGTTAAAAATTTCATTCATTTTTTCTGAGTTGCATATGTCTGTGCGGACAAGAGTGAAATTTTCGTATTTTTTCAGGTTTGCGGCGTTTTCTTCTTTTTGGGCTACAGAATAGTAGTCGTTAAAATTGTCTATACCAATTACCGTGTCTCCACGTTCCAGCAGGGCTTTTGATGCGTGAGAGCCGATAAAACCCGCAGCTCCTGTCAGTAAAATTTTCATGCTAAATGTGAATTTGGGTTTTTGCTTTCTCTTTTGCTTCCTCCGGAGTTTGTCTTAATGATTGGCCTTTTTCTTGAGTTTTGAGTGATGGGCGCCCGAGTGACTCGTATTTAAAACCGAAAGATTGCATTTCTAACGGGTCGTATATATTTCTGCCGTCAAAAAAGAGGCTGCCTTGCATTGATTCTTTTACTCTATGAAGGTCAAGTGAGCGGAATTCATCCCATTCTGTAATGAGAATAATTGCGTCTGCGTTTTCCGCGGCTTCGTAAGGGGATGCGGCGTAAGAAATATTTTCATTGCCTAAAATTGAGCGTGCGTTATCAGACGCGACAGGGTCGAATGCGGAAACTTTTGCTCCATGCGCTACAAGTTCCGGAATAATTTTTAAAGATGGAGCTTCACGCATGTCGTCCGTTTTGGGTTTGAAAGCAAGGCCCCAAATTGCGATTTTTTTATTTTTTAGGCCCGGCATGCGGCGAAGAACTTTTTCAACAATCTTTAGTTTTTGACTGTTGTTTACGTCTTCAACTGCTTCAAGAATTTTAAATGTGTGGCCTTTGTCCTTCCCCGTTTGGATGAAAGCTTGGACATCTTTTGGAAAGCATGAACCACCATATCCAATTCCGGCGTGTAGAAAGCGAGAGCCAATTCGGTCATCCAGTCCAACGCCTTTGGCAACTTGTGTTATGTCAGCGCCAACTAGTTCACAGAAATTTGCAACTTCATTGATGAAGGAAATTTTGGTGGCCAAGAAAGAGTTTGAGGCGTATTTGATTATTTCTGCGGATGCTAGGTCTGTGAAAAGCAGCGGTCTGCCAGCGCGAACCAAAGGTTTGTAGAGTTTTTCCATTTGCTCTTTTGCTTTGTCTGATTCGACTCCGCAAACAATGCGGTCCGGATTTAAAAAGTCTTTGACTGCGGAGCCTTCACGCAAAAATTCCGGATTGTCTACTATGTCAAATGGGTGGGCGGCGCGAGATTCTTCTTCAATTATTGTTTTCACAAGGTGGCTGGTGCCAACCGGAACTGTAGATTTATTTACAAAAACTTTGTATCCGTTCAGGTAAAGGCCAACGCTTTTTGCAACGGCTTTTACCGCTGAAAGGTCCGCCCTGTGATCCTTGTCAGGCGGAGTTCCGACTGCAGAGAAAATCACTTCAGACCACTCTATTGCTGCTTTTATATCCGTTGTGAAATTAAGACGATTCTCTTTTTGGTTTCTTAAAACTAGTTCGCTAAGGCCGGGTTCATAGATTGGAATTATTCCATTTTTCAGGTTTTGGATCTTGGCTTCGTCAATGTCCACACACAGAACATCATTGCCTAATTCTGCAAAGCATGTTCCTGTCACTAAACCGACGTAACCTGTTCCAATAACTGCAATTTTCATTTTTTAAGTGAAAAAGGGCTCAAAGAATAGCTTGAGTAGAAAAAAAAGTCGAGCTAGACTTTGCAAGATGAAATATTCTAAGTTTTCTTTGTTTGATTTGCCATATGTTTTTGGTAGATCTTTCCGGGGCGGGAAAAGCATTCCTCGGATTTTTTTAAACCTTACTTTGAAGCGGTTTCCTTTGAGTACCTTGCGGGGAGAAGTGATTGATTTGGGAGCAAAAAGCAAAGGTTCCAGTTATAATCGGTATCTTAAAAGTGAAGGAGCGAATTTTACATATTGCGATTATTTCAGTGAGGCGCCGGGTGTTAAGAAAATGGATTTGGAAAAGCCGTTTCCGGTGGACAGTGGCACGGTGGATTTTGCGCTTTGTTTTAATACTTTGGAGCATGTTTTTAATACGGGAAATTTGCTTTCGGAGAGCGCGAGAATTTTGAAGCAGGGGGGGCATTTTATTGGCAGTGTGCCATTTTTGTATCCGTATCATGCGGATCCGGATGACTATTACAGGTATTCGCATAGTTCTTTGAAGCGACTTTTTGAGGAGAACGGGTTTGAAGTTAAGTCTATTCGGGCGGTTGGCTTGGGGCCTTTAACTCTTGGATTTCAAGGATTGCCGTGTCCTCGACTTTTGGCGGGATTTTGGAATTCCGCGCTTTTTGTTGGTGATTTTTTAATGCGCTGGTACACTAGGCGCTACGAAGATAAATTCACTCTCGAATATATTTTTGAGGCTATAAAAAAATGAATATTTTAGTCGGTGGCAGTGCGGGATTCATTGGAAGTCATTTAGTTGATAGATTGCTTGAGTGTGGACACAAGGTTACGGGTTTAGACAATTTAATTACCGGGCAAAAAGAGAATTTGTTTGGTCTGGATGCGCGCGGGGATTTCAGATTTGTTGATCATGATATTTGCTTGCCTTTGCCTCAATTCGCTGAAAGTTTTGATGTAGTTATTAATTTGGCTTGCCCCGCCTCCCCTATCGACTATCAAAATATTCCACTTGAAACGCTTTGGGTTAGCGCAATGGGTACAAAAAATCTGCTGGAGCTGGCTAGAAAAGACGGTGCCAGGTTTTTGCACGCCTCAACTAGCGAGGTCTATGGGGATCCGCTTATTCATCCGCAAACGGAGGAGTACTGGGGAAATGTTAATCCTATTGGACCACGAAGTTGTTATGATGAAGGGAAACGTTTTGCGGAGAGTTTGATTGTTAATTATAAAAAAGTTCACGGTGTTGAGTCACGGGTTTTCAGGATTTTTAATACTTATGGGCCACGTATGCGAAAAAATGACGGACGAGTAATCCCAAATTTTATTACGCAAGCTTTGAGCGGTGAGCCAATTACCATTTACGGAGATGGCAAGCAGACAAGGTCTTTTTGCTATGTTGATGATATGGTGGATGGAATAATGGCGGTTATGAATGCGCCGGTTTTCAGTGGTCCGATGAATTTGGGGAATCCAAAAGAAACTACAATTTTAGAGCTAGCGGAGTTGATTGTTATGATGACTGATAGTGGCAGTGAAATTGCATTTAAAAATCTGCCACAGGATGATCCGCGAATTCGGCAACCAAATATTAATAAGGCGCGAAGTGAGATTGGTTTTGAACCTAAGGTTTCTCTGAAAGATGGGCTCGCGCGGACAGTTACATTTTTTGTTGGATAAATAAGGCAAAATCATATACTATTGGCCGGCTAGTAATTTTTTCCCATGACATATTTATTTACTTCAGAATCCGTGACTGAGGGACATCCCGATAAGATTGCGGATCAAATTTCGGACAGCGTTTTAGATGCCATTATGGCTGAGGACCCTATGGGTCGTGTGGCTTGCGAAACTTTGGTGACAACAGGTTTAGTGTTGGTTGCCGGTGAAATTTCAACAAAAACATATGTGGACATTCAAAAGTTGGCTCGAAGTGTTATTAAAGACATTGGTTATCATGACGCAAGTTATGGATTCGACTATGAGGCTTGTGCTGTGATTACAGCTATTGATGAACAGAGTCCGGATATTGCAATGGGTGTGGACACGGGTGGAGCCGGGGATCAAGGTATGATGTTTGGCTATGCGTGTAAAGAAACGCCAGAGCTGATGCCGCTGCCGATTATGATGGCGCACAGGCTCACAGAAAAGTTGGCGGCTGTGCGAAAAATTGGTGCTTTACCTTATTTGAGGCCGGATGGGAAAAGTCAGGTTACAGTTGAATATAATGCAGATGGAACTCCGAAATGCATTAAAACCGTGGTGATTTCAACTCAGCATGGTCCGGAAGTATCTCATGCGCAAATTAAGCAAGATATTATTAATAAAGTGATAACTCCGGTTTGCGGTGAATATTTAAGTGGTGAGACTGTTTTCCATATTAATCCAACCGGAAAATTCATTATTGGTGGGCCTCCTGGTGATTGTGGACTGACTGGGCGAAAGATTATTGTAGACACTTATGGTGGGATTGGTAGACACGGTGGAGGTTGTTTTTCAGGTAAGGATTGTACAAAAGTGGACCGAAGTGCTGCTTATGCTGCTAGATACGTAGCTAAAAATGTTGTTGCGGCTGGTTTAGCAGAAAAATGTGAGGTTCAATTGGCTTATGCCATTGGAGTTGCTGAACCGGTTTCCATTTATGTTAACACTTTTGACACAGGTAAAGTTTCCGATGCGGATTTGGTAAAATTGATTCGTACAAATTTTGATCTTACCCCAAAGGGGATAATTGAAAGTTTAAATCTTCGTCGTCCAATTTATAGGCAAACCGCCGCCTATGGACATTTTGGAAGGGAATTACCTGCGTTTACGTGGGAAAATATTGATAAGGCGGATGTTCTTTCACGCAATTTATAATATGCAATCACAAATCAAAGACCCGGCTTTGGCCGGACAGGGTAAGCTGAATCTTGAGCTTGCTGAACGAAACATGGGAGCCCTTATGAAAATTCGTGAAAGGTTTTTGCGTGAACGTCCGCTTGAAGGTGTTCGAATTGGGATGGCACTGCATGTCACAAAAGAGACCGGAATTTTGGTTCGAACTTTGAGAGATGGCGGTGCGACAGTTGCTATTACAGGTTGCAATCCACTTTCAACTCAGGATGATGTTGCTGCGGCTCTGGCAGAGGAAGAGGGGGTTTTTGTGTATGGTTACAAGGGCGAGACGAATGAAGACTACTATAAATACATGAATGCGGTGATTGATTTTGCGCCGCAAATTACAATTGATGACGGGTGTGATTTGGTCACAGAGCTTGTGACAAAACGTCAAGATAAACTGGAGGGTGTGATTGGTGGTTGTGAGGAGACTACAACCGGTGTGATTCGCTTGAAGGCTATGGAAAAAGAAGGCGTTTTGAAGTTTCCAATGGTTGCAGTAAATGACAACAAGACAAAGCACTTGATGGATAATTATTACGGGACCGGGCAGTCGACTTTGGATGGAATAATTCGAGCGTCGAATGTGCTGTTTGCGGGGAAAACCGTAGTTGTCGCGGGATATGGAAGTTGTGGAAAGGGTGTTGCTCTGCGAGCAAAAGGAATGGGAGCAAATGTGATTGTTACGGAAGTTGACCCCTTCCCCGCTTTGCAAGCTAGGATGGATGGATTCAGGGTGATGAAAATGGAAGATGCTTTACCTGAAGGTGACATTTATATAACCGTGACCGGGAATAAGCATGTTATCCGTGTGGAGCACATGGAGAAGATGAAAAATGGGGCAATTTTGGCTAACAGTGGGCATTTTGATGTGGAAATTGATGTGGTTGGGCTTGGGAATGCAGCTTCAAAAAGACGGGTACGGCCGTATTTTGATGAGTATCTTTTCCCGGATGGACATAGTGTTTTCTTGGCCGGTGAAGGTAGGCTTGTGAATTTGGCTGCGGCTGAAGGGCATCCAAGTGAAGTGATGAGTTTGTCTTTTTGCGGGCAGGCGCTTGCTTGTGAATGGATTTATAAGAATCGATCTGAGTTGGGGCCTAAGGTGTATGTCCTGCCGGATGAAATTGACACGCAGATTTCGTGGTTGCAGCTCAAGGTGATGGGGATTTCCATTGACGAGCTGACTGACGAGCAGAAACGGTATTTGGCTTCGTGGAATGAGGGGACGGCTTAACCTGGTTGTGCTTTTTTGGTTCGGTGGTAGACTTATTGCATGAAAGACACTTGGATTGTAATTCCGGCTTATAATGAGGAAAAGACGCTTGCGAAGGTTTTAAGAGATCTTCGTGAGGCTGGGTATGAAAATACCTTGGTTGTTGATGATGGGAGTATTGACGAGACTTTAAAAATTGCAGAGGAGCATGCTGCGGCTACGGTTTCACATAAATTGAATCGGGGACTTGGTGGTGCTTTGGGGACCGGGATTGAAGGTGCTGTGAGGTTGGGAGCAGAGTATATTGTGACTTTTGATGGTGATGGCCAGCATTCGACGGATGATTTGCAGAAAGTTTTGGCGCCTCTGAGGCGACGTGAAACGGATGTTGTCATTGGGTCGCGGCTACTTAATCCGGATGGAATGCCTTGGTATAGGAGAGCGCAGAATTGGGTGGCGAATATGCTGACCTTTGTTTTGTTTGGAGTTTGGACCACGGATAGTCAATCCGGGCTTCGGGCGTTTAACAGGAAAGCAGCGCAGGCAATTACAATTCGTACAAATAGAATGGAGGTTTCAAGTGAGATAATCCGTGAGATTGGTTATCACGGGCTGAGGTTTAAAGAAGTGCCTATTCAGGCCATTTATACTGACTATTCGTTGTCGAAAGGGCAAAATATTTTTGTTGGTTTGAAAACTCTTGCTAAACTTATTATGCATAGAATTGCTCACTAAAAAAGGTTCTTATGGATAACTATTTAATACAAATTGTCGGAAGTGCGTTCGTGCTTTTTGCATGGAGCCGGGTGTTTTTGAGGTATAGAGATGATACTTTAAGTTTGTGGGGGCTATTGTTTTGGTCGTTGATTTGGATTGCAGTTTTAGTTGTGTTGTTCCTCCCCCACATGACGGATTTAATTGCTGAAAGGCTGGGAATCGGTCGTGGGGTGGACGTTTTTATATATTCGTCAATTGTGGTTTTGTTTTATTTGGTTTATCGGGTTTATGTGAAAATAGAGTCGATAGAGCAGGAGATTACTAAAGTTGTCCGGGAGGAAAGTTTGCATGATCTCAAGAAGAAAAAATGAAACAGCTTCATGTGCTCTTTGTTTGCGAATATTACCCGCCCCACATTGGCGGTGTGGAGACGTTTTTTTACGAACTTAGGAAGGCTTTGGTTAAACGAGGGCATCGCGTTGATGTTGTGACTTCGGCGCAGCCCGGGGCTCCGAGAGTTGAGAAAGATGAAGGGGGAGTTATTTACCGAGTTGCGGTTCCGCGGGTTGTAGACAGGTATGCCTTTGCGGCATTGGCATTGCCGCGGGTTATGATAGCTTCGCGCAAAGTGGACATAATTCACTGCACAACATATACGTCCATTCCACCCGCATGGCTGGCATCCAAAATACTTCGCAAAAAGACCGTTTTGAGCGTCCATGAAGTGCTTGGACGAGACTTTGTTAGGTTTGTCGGCGGGTCGGCACTTACAGGCGCTATTTTGGGGATTTTTGAGCGAGGCTTGCTACGATTTGGTTTTGATAAAACGGTGGCGGTTTCAAAATCCACGCAAAGGCGACTCCCCCGCCGTCACAAAGTTCGTTCGACTGTGATTTATCATGGGATTGATGAAATTTTTTCACCTGGTTCGGCGGTGTCT
>Ga0180007_10002390_pt1 | contig 22558 bp, 19 predicted proteins | sample MM_PC_MetaG_FD_121122 | JGI IMG/M metagenome (GOLD analysis project Ga0180007, IMG submission 121122) | Groundwater microbial communities from the Aspo Hard Rock Laboratory (HRL) deep subsurface site, Sweden - MM_PC_MetaG | ecosystem: Environmental > Aquatic > Deep subsurface > Groundwater... | reverse complement strand
TTGCCTCTGAGGGTATTTGTCTTAGCTCATACATAGGAACAAATTAGTTAATTTTTAACATAACTATCTTATCACTAATCTGTTCCAACTCGTATAGTATGCCCTGTTGAAGGTCATTGACAATGTCATCTAATAATTTTATAAAATGGGAAAAACCCTGCTCATTTAAATCCTGACTAGCTCCTTTTCTGAAAATGAAATACCCATCCTTCTCATAAATCAAACCGTATTTTTCATCATAAAAAATATCCTCAATAATTTTAGCCCAGTCAGCCAAGGGCTTAGCTAAAATATCTCTTAGGCCAAAAAATTGTTTATTTGATTTTCCGTAATAGGGGTTATAAACATCAACTAAGATATAGTCCGCCTCGCCTATTTTTTTTGGCAGACTGTAAAGTTGCCGACGATCAGTAAAATGAGGTCCGAGATTATGCTGAACTGAAAGAGAGGCGTTATTCGGAATTATTTTTTTGACTTCACTGATAAGCCTTGCATGCGCTGAAGGTTTGTAATCTGACCACGAATAATCTTTGGCAAAGGGGGTAATGGTGTAAAAATAACTTACCAAAATGCTGGCAATTAATATTAGTATAAGAAATAATCTGCGATATTTCTGCTCCCTAATTAGCCTGGCAAAAGAAAAAATAGCGGCAAAATAAATTATACCAACCAATGGAGCTGAATGATAATAATAAATTGAGTATGTCAGCCAAAAGGAGCTTAAAAAATAAATGAGTAAAACTGGCAAGGCAAGTAATACAGTAGCGGAGAATAATGACAAGCCCAAGAGCGGAATAAAAAGAGTAATGAAAAAATCTATCCGACGCCACGAAAAAACATTCTGTAAAACCCAAAATGGTTTTGAAACAATTGTCTTGGCAATCTCGCCGGCACTCGAGCCAAGCCATGAGTAACGGGTAATGCCACCCGAAGGGCTTTTAATTACATCAACGCCATGGGTCACAGAAAAAGAAGGCATGATAACAGTAATAACTAATAGAAAATAAGCTAACGATAAAAAAGCGATAATGCCGCCCATTTTCCATTTTTTATTTACAAACATTAGGTACAAACCAAACATAAAAACAATAAGTGTCAAATGTTCTTGTGAAAAACATATTAATATTAAAAATATGCTCATCCATAAATACTTTTTTTTCTGCCAAAAATATAAGGCAAAAGTGATAAAAGGCACGGCCAAGGTGACTTCATGAAAATCATACATCAAAGCATTGTGCAAAATCGGGTAGAAAAGGTAGGAAATTAAAAAAACAAAACCAGCGAGCTTGCTCTTTATTTTATCCCGCGCCAGCCAATAAATGGGCAGAGCGCCTAAACCCACGGCTAAGACTTGAAGCAATAACAACATCTTTGGGTTAGTCCAAATTAAATAAAACGGCATAAGTATTAAAAGAATTGGGCTAAAATGTCCGCTTAGGTAGCTAAAATTATCTGACGTGGCATAGATGCCCCCAGAGGTCTGAAACAATCTGCCGTGCAAGCTGTTCCAGACTATCTGGTCATAGGTGCCTAAATCATTCAGATATGTCTTCAGGCTGTCGTGCCGGCCAAAAGTTAAAAAAACAAATATAACTATATAGATAATTACCAACAAATAAGCGAGCGTATCCCAGGATAATATTTTAGACTTTATATCGCTCCAATTTTTCATAGATTAAAAATTACTTTGAATAAAGTCCGATAATTAACCAGCATATTTGTATAAGCAGCGTTGGCCAGAGGACAAGCGCATTCCTTATTTGATATGCTTTTCCGGACAGTTTCTGATTTTTTGGAGAACCAAATTTTTTTAAAGTCATAATCGTATTCTCTTAAATTACCCAAATCATCGGCTCTGACACAACAAGGCCAAATTGTGCCGTCGCAATAAATTTGCGCGGAAGCCCGACCGGCAAAACACGGAAGCGGCTGTTTTTTATCCGTCAAATATTCTTGGACCAATTTGTAATACTCTTTACGAAATGCTTCAGTGATTCTTGATAAATCCCGCACCTTCCAGAGGGATCTAAAATTCCGCCGGAAGGATTTATTCGACACCCCTTCATCCCCACAGTAAGCTGTGGGGTATTCGGGGAAGGTGCGGGATAAACCTTTGAATTTCTGTGATTTTAATTTATCCATCAATAAATCAGAGGTTTTTTTAAATTTTTCTAAGGAAGGAGTAATATCCATTCCTACAGTATCTAATTCCACTCTTTCCTCGGCTATTTCCATAATATATTGGTCTGGCTGCTGTGCCAGAGCCCAGTCAAAAAGCTCTGCCAGATTATCGACATTAAAATTAGAAACAACTGTGTGCAAGCCGAGGTTTAAGTTTTTATTATGAATTTTTAATTTCTTAATGGAATTGAATGTTTTTATAACTTTTTCAAAATTGCCTTTCACGCCCCTGATAGCATCATGTCTATCCCCTATTCCGTCAACCGAGATATTGATAACAAATTGTGTGTCTGGGCAAGCCTTAATCATTTCTTCAACTTTCTTCGGAATAATATCAGATAAGATGGCATTAGTGGGGATATTAATTATGGCTGGCTGATTATATTGATATATTAACTTAATCAAATCAACCAGGTGGTTTTGCAGAAACGGTTCGCCGCCGGAAATAGTTATCCAGTAAGGTGATGAGCCGATACTTTTCAAAATCTTCTCCCATTCTGAAATATCCAATTCCTGACATTTCTTTTGCCAAATATTGCAGGTTCTGCAACGCGACATGCAAGCATTAGAAATACTTAAAGTTAAATTAATCGGCATCACTTTTGGCCAGCCAAAAAAATGATTGAGCTTATAAACGAATATTTTTGGTATTAAAGCTACTTTACTTCTCATTTTTCTTAATCTGATTATATGATATGATTATATTATCTTACCGCCAAATAGAATGATCATATTAAAACGGATATTAAAATTTGGTTTGGTCGGAGCCAGCGGCGTCATTGTTGGCTTAGGTGTTATTACCCTCTCCGTCGAGGTTTTAAAAATTAATCCTCGTTATGCTTGGTTTATCTCCACCTTTTTTGCTACTCTCAATAATTTCCTACTAAACAACTATTATACGTGGTCAGAAAGAAAAGCTAAAAAAACAAAGGAATTTTCTCAAAAAATTTCCATTTATTATATTTTTACCGCTATCTCCATTGGTATTAACTATTTTATCTATAACTTTTTCCTGAATCAAGGCTTTCATTATTTCATCGCTCTGGGCGTGGCAATTATTATTTGTGCTATTTTCAACTTTGCTCTTAACGAACTAGTAGTCTGGCGAAAAAAGCCAACTGATAATTAAGTTGCCTTAAAAAAGTACTGCCAACCCGCCTTGATTATAACTGGTAAATTTAGCCAGTTTTTTATTTTAAATATTTCTCTGAAAATTCTTTTTGGTCTTAAATAAAACTTCCGGTAAGCGCGGTGCCAAAATTTTGCCACTAACTGGGGATTAACTACCCCTAATTCAAACGTGCCTTTGCCCTCAAGGATGCCGTACTCGTCCCAATCTTTATTTAATAATTTTCCTTCTTTTAATATTTTAAAATAAAGACGTGTGCCGGGAAAGGGAGTGGCAATAGAAAAATGGGCCACCTCTGGATCTAATTTTAAGGCAAGCTGAATTGTTTTTTCCATGGTTGTCTCATTCTCTCCTGGATTACCAAACATAAAAAATCCCATAGTGGAAAGACCAGCTTTTTTCGCTTCCGACACAGCTTGGCTGACTTTGATTAAGGATAATTTTTTATCAATATTTTTTATAATTTCTTCGTCACCGCTTTCTATGCCAAAAGCCACTCTTTTGCAGCCCGCTTCTTTCATCGCCTTTAAAAGTTCAAAATCAGTATAATCAGCTCTAATACCATTATTAGTCACCCAGGGTACTTTATTCAAGCCTTCTCTTTTTAAAAGCTGGCAAATTTTCAAAGCGCGGGGCTTGCTTAAATTAAAAACATCGTCCTGGACGCCTATTTCTGTAGCTTTAAGACTTTCTACTAAATATCGCCATTCAGAAATAACATATTCAGGCGAATGAGGCCGCCACTTTTGCTGGTAAATACCCTTGTAGCAAAATACACAATTATAAGGACAGCCTCGGCTGGTCATTAAATAAAAGGCTCGCGCTCCTTTGCGGCCCGGATCTCTTAATGGCTGAGTTACTGAATAGCTATCAACCTTAAATAATTCATAGGCAGGAAAAGGCAGTTCATCTAAATTGTCAATTAGGTAGGGAGGGTTATGTTTTATATCACCATTGTCCAACCGATAAACCAAGCCTTCCACCTGCGGCCATGGTTTTTCGCCAGTTAAAACTTTTACTAAACTAATAATTCCCCTCTCACCCTCGCCAGTGATAACACCATCGATATACTCTTTAGCCAAAGACTCTTCTGGCGAACTGGTCGGGTGAGGCCCGCCCAATACAACATAAGCTTTGCTGTTTTTCTTAACTACTTCGGCAGCCAGCCAAGCCCCTTTGACTAAGGGCGTATTAGCGGAAATGCCGACCAGCGCTGGTTCAAAATCCTTAACAGTATCAGCTAAACCCTCTTTTTCCACCATCATGTCAAAAACCTTGACTTCATGGGCTTCTTTTTTCAAAACTGCTCCCAGATAGGCCAGACCTAAGGGAATCTGGGTCGGTGTGTTCCAGATTTTTGATTTAGGATAAACAAGTAAAACTTTGATATGTTTTATTTCCTTTTAATTAATACTAAAAAATGGTGGGCTAAAAATTTCTTCAAACTAAAAGGCCGCGATTCAAAAATGCTTGGTTTTATAGTGGCAGAAGATAATCCTGGGGGCAAAAATCTTTTAATAAGCTGTCCAGTTTCATAAACATCTAAAATAAACCAAGGTACATCAAAAGCTATAACCTCTTGGATTTTCAAATCAGAATGATCTTTTACCGAATTAATCACTTTTTTAAAAGACATATTTCGGATTTTGCCATGATTCCAATTCCTGCCTAAAAGCCAGTGATAAAAACGATGAAGCCAAACGCCTAGATTTTTATTATTTTGTGTTATTATCGCAAAGTAACTGGCATTCAACTTATTTAAATCATTCAAAAAGTCTTTAGGCTTGGCATAATCAAACTCGCAAAAATTCCAGACTAAACCAGGATCATTTTTTTTAATTTCCACCCCCAGATTGGCAAAAACTTCCTGATGGTTGCCCATCAGATTATTAGCTGGAAACTCTTGGACAGACTTGATGCGATATTTTTCAATGATTTTCTTAAACAATCTTTTCAAAATGAATTTTTCATAGGCAGTACCATAGCCCCTATCTTGGCTAAGCGGAAAAATATCAAGAAAAACAATAGTGCCTAACCTTTTGACAAACGGCAGTTTTTCTAAAAATTTATTAACGGCTATTGGCCACCTAATCCTGTCCATTACTTTAATAGGTGGCAATCTCAAGGGCAGTAAATATCTTTTTTTGATATTCCATTCTTTAAAAACATAAGCGGCTTTATTCAAATCAATAAATGACTCATAGGGCGTAGCGCAGCCAATTAATTTTTTCAAAGCTTTAGCACCGAGTATTTTTAATAATAGCTGACGTCCTAAATAATAAATTAGGTTAAGACTCCATTTTGTCGGCTCACTGATAAAAATTCGGCCGTCTGACTTGGTGACTCTTTTTAATTCTTGCAGTCCTTTGGCCTGATTGGGCAAGTGATGAATCAGACCAATTGCATAGACAAAGTCAAAGCTGTTATTTTTAAACGGCAAATATTCCGCGTCAGCTACCACTAAAAGATATTTGTTTTTATTCTGGCCTAATAATTTTTCATTAATATCAATGAGAATCACCTTATTGCTATTATCAAAAATCGCGGCAAAAATACTTCGGCCAGCCCCTACTTCCACAATATTCTTATTTTTTAAATCTAACGTCAAGATATGCTGACCTATTTTGCTTTTCAAATATTGAAAATAAGGCCGGCTCATCAATTCCTGATATGAATCAAGGTCATCAAACTGCTCTATTTCAGATTTTTTCCAGGAGGCAGCCCGAGAATCGGTCTGATCGAAAAATTTATCAGGAGAAAAATTTACTAAATTATTTTTTATAGCAAAGTTTCTTCGGCACTGATGACAAAATAAACTAGTTTCCTCAAAGTCTAAGTCTTTACGGCAATATGGACAAATTAGCTTATTTAATTGATTAATCATTTTTTGTTAAATCTTTTGTAGTGGCACAAACTTTCCAGATATGGTGAGTTTCCTTTTTATGATAAAAATCATAGGCACCTAAAATCCTCGCCCAGATTTCCAACAAAATAACAAAGGGAGTGAAAAAAATGTACTGAAAAGTAAATTCATAACTCCTTAGCAGGGTGAAAAAAACTCTTAGGCCGCTCATAGTCGAAACAATATAGCCTTGGTTTTCTTTCAGGGCCAGGTGTCCAACGTAAATTCTTCTTCTTTGTGTAATAAAGTCCTGTAAATTTACTGGACCTTTATTAAAAACAATCGCTTCTGGTATATATTTTAAATGATAGCCCTGTCCTTTAACCAAAGGTTCAATATTAGCTTCATCAACAGCTGATGTAATAGGAATTTTCTGGAATATCTTTCTGAAGGCGATCAATTCGCCCATTTTTGGTTTTTTCAAGGCAATCAGATGGTGAAGCTTCCAAAGAAGATAAACAGCAAAGCCGATAAATGTGCTTCTATTATTTATTGGTATGACGTGAGCGCCTGTCATGCCAATTTCTTTATCAGTAAAAGGTAAAATTAATTTCTCAATAGTGTCTTTTTCTGGACAAGTATCACCGCTTTCTAAAATCAAGATTTTTGCCTGTGTACTTCTGATAAATAAATTGATTGCCGATGGCTTCCCTTCTCTTTTTTCTTGAATCAACAGTTTAATAAATTTATTTTTTCTTGAAAATTCCCTGACAATTTCTTCTGTTCTGTCAGTACAGCCAGAGGCAATGACAAAAATATTAGAAATATTTACTTTCTCTAAATTTTGGTCAGTCAGAGCCTGCAGCAACCGACGGATATTTTTCTCTTCATTATAAGCCATGATGCCGATGTCGCAAGTGTAATTTGTTTTATCATCCATTATCGTTTCTTTTTTAATTTACCCCCTCACCCAATCTTTGGGATATGGTTTTGGCGAAATTAACTTATTAATCGGCTGTTTATGCAGATTTATATAATATTGTGTTTTTTGGGTGTAGGGGTAAATCTTAACTTCAAAACTTTCCTAAAGCTTTCTAAAGCTATATTTAAACTAAATTTTGATCTGCCTAGTCTTCTTTCCTCAAAAATAATAGGGATTTCTTTTATTCTAAAACAATGCTTATAAACCTTGTATGTAACCTCTATCTGAAAATTATAGCCATTAGATTCTACATTATCTAAATCAATATCTTCCAAAACTTTTCGGCGAAAGCATTTATAGCCACCTGTTAAATCTTTGATTTTGACGCCTAGAATAAATCTCACTAAAAAATTAGCCCACAGGCTGACTAGCCGGCGAAAAAGACCCCAGTTACTCACTCCCCCGCCCATAATGTAGCGGGAGCCTAAAACTAAATCGCTATCTTTGATTGCTTCTAAAAAATCAGGTAAATACTTTGGCGAATGAGAAAAATCAGCGTCCATCTCAAAAATATATTGAGCTTCTGAATCTGCCATTACTTTCTTAAATCCTTGCACATAAGCAGTACCTAAACCCATTTTATTAGACCGATGGATGACTGTAATACGGAAATCATCTCTAGCTAATTTGTCAGCTATCTGACCTGTGCCATCAGGTGAATTGTCGTCAACAATAACAATACCTAAGTCTTCAATGTTTTGCTCAAATATTTCTTTGACAACATTTTCCAGATTTTCTTTCTCATTATAAGTTGGCAGAATAATATATTTTTCCATATATTTTTATTTCTCAATCACAAATCCCCAGGACATAAAAAAATTCAGAGGGTTTAAAAAAATTACTTTTTTTCCTGAAAATAAATTAATAATTTCTTTTTTCCTATACTCTTTATGATAAGGTTCACCAGGATGGGTGCTGGAAAGAAATCTCAATTTCCAAATCGGATTCTTGGCTGGTACTGTACCGATTAACACGCCATTGGGCTGTAAGACGCGCATCACTTCATCCAAAGCTCGCTGGGGCACTGGTAAATGTTCAAAAACTTCAGTGCAAATCACCGTGGAAAATGCGTTGTCAGCAAAAGGCAGCTCTTCTACATCCCCTAAAACTAAAACATAATCAGGACAATGTCTTTTTGCTTTTTCTATATGGCGCGGGTTAATATCCAGTCCCACCGACCCTTTCGGCAGATGTCTCAAAATTAAACCAGTACCGCACCCCGCATCAAGATACATACCTTCCTTACCAAATCTTTTTGTCAACTTTTTTGTATTAATCTGTCTTGTAAAATGAAAAAATGACTCTAAACCTCTAAAATGATCTGTCACTTCAATCCAATCGTATTCTTCTTCTTCCTGATAATATCTTTTGTTGACAGACTCAAAGTCAGGGGAATTAATATTAAAATTTGATTTCCTAATTTTATTGACCATATACCTAAAATCATTCTAAAAATACCATTTTTTAGCGAAAAAGTCAATTAAAAATTGACCGAAGGTAGACAACGCGCTATAATTTAGTTAAATGATATGGCAAATTTATTAGAAGAAAAGGATAAAAGCAAAGACGCTGCCTCTGTTTATAAAGAAACAGAGTCTAAAAAAAGAAAGTCCTGGCTGGGCAAATCAATTATTGGCTTAGTCATTGTTATTATTTTAATCGGCCTTGCTTTTGCCACCAAATTTGTTTTGTCAGTTAACAGCACTAATGAATTATCAGGCAAAAAAATATCTTTCTTTGAGCAAATCAAAAACATAATTTCTAAACCAGATGACAAAATAAAAGGAGAAGAAGCTGACAGAATCAACATTCTACTGCTTGGTATTGGCGGCTCGGGACACGAAGGTGCTTATCTAACTGATACAATTATTTTAGCCAGCCTAAAGCCATCTCTTGGGGAAGTAGCCATGCTTTCTATTCCAAGAGATTTACTTGTCGAGTTTCCAAAATATGGCTGGCGAAAAATAAATAATGGAATCTTTTTTGGCCAGGAAAGTAATTATCCTGGTAGCGGCGAAGCACTAATGGCAAAAGTAGTCAGTGATATCACTGGCCTTCCGATACATTATTACGGCCGTATTGACTTCGCCGGTTTTCGGAAAATTATTGATGACCTTAGTGGCCTGGATATTTATGTAGAAAATGGCTTTACTGATTACCAATATCCTGATTATAAATTCGGCTATCAGACAATTTCTTTCAAAAAAGGCTGGCAGCATATGAGTGGCGAACGCGCTCTCCAGTATGTGCGTTCAAGACACGGAACAAACAGTGAGGGATCTGATTTTGCCCGCTCAAAAAGACAGCAGAAAGTGCTTTTAGCCTTAAAACAAAAATTATTATCTTTTGGCACCCTCTTAAATCCTAATAGTATAGTCAATGCTCTTGACGACCTTGGCGACCACAACAAAACAAACCTCCAGCTCTGGGAAATTCTTAGGTTAGCCAAATTGGGCAAGGATATTAACCAAAATCAAATAATTACCCAGGTGCTTGATTCGGGCACTTCAAGCCCGCTTTATGCCAGTACCACAGAGGCTGGCGCTTATGTTTTACAGCCAAAAGCCGGCGATTTTAGCGAAGTCCAATTTATTGCGAAAAATATCTTTACAATGAATTCCATTTCTCGAGAAAATGCTTCTATTGAAGTAAAAAACGGCACAAGTTACACTGGTCTGGCAAAAAAAATTGCCGACGAACTAATTGCTTTAAATTACAATGTAACAGGGATAAGCAATGTTAAAGATGGCAACTATGAAAAAACAGTAATCTATGACCTATCTAACGGCCAAAAACCTTACACAATGATTAGTTTAAGAGATAGGTTGGATGCCAATATAGCCACCACTATCCCGACTTTTTTGACTACCCCTACCCAGCCCATTAATTATGAAGATTTTAAATCTTCGGCTAATTTGAATGATCTTGATAACGATACATTGAAAAACGACGAAACAGCTGATTTAGTTATTATAATCGGCAAAGATAAATGGCAGAGCAAGCAAGCAGCCAAAAAATAGGTTTTTTAAAATTCTGAATATGCTAAAACTCTATCCAAAAGTTGCTTTAGCGGGCCGTATGAATGCAGGCAAATCCACGCTTTTTAATAAATTATCTGATAAGGCTAAAGCTCTAGTTTCGCCCATTCCCGGTACTACCCGGGATTTAAATTATGCTAAAATTTCTTGGCGTGGCAAAAATTTTGAATTAATTGATATGGGAGGGCTTGACATTGGGAAGAAAACAGATATTGAGAACTGTGTTATAAAAATGGCGGAAAAAGCCATGGAAAAATCTAGTTTGATTTTACTGCTTATTGACGGCCAAAAAGAATTAATGCCCCAAGACCGTGCCTTTGCTAAATATTTAAAAAAATCAAGAAAAATAACTTTGTTGGTTATAAATAAAATTGACAACCAACGCTTAAGACAAAAAATCAGCCCTGATTTCTATAAATTAGGTTTAGGCGAACCAATAATTATTTCTGCCCTAAACGGCATTGGCACAGGTGATTTATTAGATGAAATAGTCAACAAAATAAATGAAAAACCTTCAGTCGAAGAACAGCAGCCAGATTTAAAACTCTCTATTATTGGCAAGACTAATGTCGGCAAATCATCAATTTTAAACTCTATAATTGGCGAAGAAAGAATGATTGTGACACCAATTCCGCACACCACGCGTGAACCGCAAGATATTTTAATAAAATGTAAAGAAAAAAATGTTTTGCTTGTTGATACGGCTGGCCTGCGTAAAAGGGGAAAAATGGCTGACAGCCTAGAAGAAATTAGTGCTACTAAAACAATGGAGGCGATAAAAAATTCTGATGTTTGTTTATTTATTACTGATGTATCTCTGCCATTATCGGTCCAAGACCAGAAAATCGCTGATCTGGCCTTGCAAAATCACAATGGTATCATTATTGTGGCCAACAAGTGGGATTTAATTACGAATAAAACACCGGAGACATTCCAAAAATTTATTGATTATTACCAAAATTACTTTCCTTATCTCTGGTGGGCACCGATTGTTTTTGTCTCTGCCTTAGAAAGACAAAGAATGTATAAAATATTGGAAATGGCTCTGGCGGTGCAAAAAGAAAGGCAAAAAATTGTTGAGCAAACTGAGCTAGACAAATTTATCAGTAAATTGACAAGAAAAGCAAAATTTAAAATAAATCAATTCAGCCAGATTGGCATCAATCCACCGCAATTTTTGTTTAAAACTAATTATAAGCAAGCCCTACCTCAATCCTATTTGAAATTTATAGAAAAGAGGTTGCGCGATGAATTTGGCTTCAACGGAACGCCGATTATCATTAAACTTTCGCAGCCGAAAGGGAAAAAAAGATGAAACTAATTATCGGATTAGGCAATCCGGGAACACAATACAAAAAAACCAGACATAATCTGGGTTTTATGGTAATGGAAGCTCTGAAAAATGAAGTCAAGAGCCTAGATTTTAAGCTAAATAAAAAATATAATGCCCTTATTGCTGAAGCTAAGATCAAATCAGAGAAAACAATTTTTTGCCTGCCGCAGACTTTTATGAATCTCTCTGGCCAACCAGTTGCCAAAATTGCTAGGTTCTACAAAATCAAAGAAAAAGACATTTGGGTTATCCATGATGATATTGACTTGCCTCTCGGCAAAATCAGAATCAGCTATAATTCCTCATCAGCTGGCCATCGCGGCGTGGAATCAATTATTCAATCGCTTGGCCATCAAAATTTTGCCCGCTTCAGAATCGGCATTAAGCCAGAAGAAAAGCTCATAATACCCACTGAAGAATTTGTCCTGCAAAAATTTACACCAGAAGAACAGAAAGACCTTAAAAACATTGCTACAACAGCGGGGAAAGCTGTTGTGTTTGCAATGAAAAATGGTTTAGAAAAAGCGATGAGTAAGTTTAATTAAACTAAATTTGCAAATAAAACAAAAAGTCCTCTCATTATTTGTAGAGGGCTTTTATATTATTGGGAAAGTGAGGCAGTGAAGCTACGGGTCTAGTGTAGCGCGCATGCAATGCTGTAAACAAACTTTTGCGGAAGATATAGGAAACCGCTTTTCTAAAAAAGGGTTTTCAAAAAAATAACACTTAAAACGCTACTGGCAAGCTTAAGATTCCACAGAAAAACTGTAAAACCTTAACTTATGGACTACCGACAGACTTAGGAGGGATGGCTGCTTTCATCCACTTGTCAGTAGCGGCTTAGGTGCTATCGTTTGCTTTTTCAACGGGCTGTGGATATACTTAATAGTAGATATTAGCAAAACAAATGAGTCTTGTCAAGACCTCTTTACCTAAAAGAGGACATTTTTCGCTAATACTAGAGGAAAATATTCCATGAAGAAATTGGAAAACCAGGGTTTTCAGGACTTCGGAAAAGAACTAGCCAAACCCCGTATACGCCCACGAGGCAAACAAAAAACCCTCCCTCAGACCCTCCCGTTAGATGTAGATGTAACTGGGCTTCCTGATCTCCCCTGCCAAACTTATTTTATCACTCACGTCCCTTATTTTCAAGAAAGGGCTGTTTTGTGGTTTCTGGAAAATAATGAGGCAGAAAGAGCCGTTCAGTTGTTAAGATACTGGCAAAATAATTCAGATGAAGCCAAAATTTATTTATTCAGCGAAATTACACCAAAAGCTATTTACGAACTTATCACTGGCCAGCCAATATTTATTCTTTTTAGTCTTGATAGCATTCCACCTCTTCTGCCGTCATTAAAAACATTCGAAGATTCAGTTTTAAAAATTAAAACTCCATTGACTCACAGTCCAGCTGGCCTTTCGCACCAATTAATCAGCCTAGGCTATGAGTTTAACAGACAGACCGACCAAAAAGGAGTATTCTCGCGCCGCGGCTGTATTGTCGATGTTTTTCCTGTAAATAGAGAAAAGCCTGTTCGCTTGGAATTCAAAGGCAGTGTCATTGAAAGTATCAAGGAATTTGACGCTGTCACAAAAAGAACAGGGCAAAAAATTAATCAAATTGACGTCGTACCCAACCAATGGCCGGAAGAAAAAAGTGCTGAAATCTTTAACTACTTAACCCTAGTAAAAAATATTAGTGTCATCTACAATGACCCTGATGAATTAAAGGAGACATATCCGCTCTGGCCAAAAATTGAACGGAAAATAAAAACTTACCAAAAAATTATTATACAAAGTTTCTCCGGCGAAGGATATCAGTTTGACTGGCAAAGCGCCAAGTATTACCACCACCATTTTCCCAGTTTTGCCGCTGACCTAAAAAAATATCAGGCGCTGGCTTGGCGTATTTTTATTGCCACCCAAAAAGAAAAAGAAATCAAAAAAATTCTTGCAGCAAAAGAAGTGGCCAGCCATAGGATTAATTTTTTGCCATCGGACCCCTATCTTTCCGGTTTCCAAAGCAAGAAGGAAAAAACAATTGTCCTAACTGACAAGGAAATATTCGGAGCTGAATTTGTCAGATCGGAAGCTAAATCGATTACTGCCAAATTAGACAGGCTTTTTATTAGTGAGCTTAAGCCTGGTGATTACGTTGTTCACCTAGACCACGGCGTGGGGAAATTCTTTGGTATGGCCAGCCATGAAGTAGAAGGTGTCACCAAGGAATATTTTATTTTACAGTACAGCGGAGCTGATAAGCTTTACGTGCCAATTGAAAATGCCAACAAAATCTCAAGGTATATCGGTATGGCGCACCCCAAAGTTCATCGCTTATCAGGTGGTAACTGGCATCAAATAACCAAAAAGGTCAAGGAAGAAACAAAAGTGCTGGCCAGGCAATTACTAAAATTATACGCGCAAAGAGCCATGGTTAAAGCGCCTGCTTTTTCCGAAGATACAACCGAAGAAGTCGCTCTGGAAAAATCATTTAAATATCAAGAAACAGATGACCAAAGAAAAGCCATTCAGGAAGTTAAAGAGGATTTAAAAAAGGAACAACCGATGGACAGGCTTATCTGCGGCGATGTCGGTTTCGGCAAAACTGAGGTGGCGATCAGAGCGGCTTTCAAAGCAGCAATGAATAACAAACAAGTCGCATTGCTTTCGCCTACCACTATTTTGACCCAGCAACACTACGATACATTTTGCGAGAGACTAAAAAATTTCCCGATCAAAATAGCTGTCTTGAGCCGTTTTGAATCGAAAAAAGATCAGAAAAAAACAATTGATGAGCTGAAAAATGGACTGGTGGATATTATTATTGGCACGCATCGCCTGCTTTCACCTGATGTAAAATTTAAAAATTTGGGCTTAGTGATTATTGATGAGGAACAAAGATTTGGTGTCAGGGACAAGGAAAAATTAAAAGCTCTGCGCAGTGAAGCACATATATTAACTCTAACGGCCACGCCGATTCCGCGTACGATGAATATAGCATTAGCTGGCATCAGGGACGTCAGCACTATTCAAACCCCGCCTGAGGGCAGGCTGCCCATTGAAACTATAATTGAACCGTATTCTGAAGCCACGGTGAAAAAAGCTATTAGCCATGAGCTGACTAGAAAAGGCCAGGTTTACTTTTTGCACAATCGAGTAGAAACTATCAGTTCAGTAACCAGTGAACTGAAAAAATTGTTGCCAAAAATGAAAATTGGCATTGCCCATGGCCAATTGCCCGAGAAAGAGCTGGCGCAAACCATGCAGAAGTTTGACAGGCAGAAAATAAATGTCTTAGCCTGCTCGACAATTATTGAAAACGGCCTGGATTTACCTAATGTTAACACGCTTATTGTGGACAACTCCACGCGCTTTGGCTTGGCGCAACTTTACCAACTGAGGGGCAGAATTGGACGTGGCTGGCAAAAAGCTTATGCTTATTTTCTATACCGCAGCAAAGAACTGACTGCGCAGGCGAAAAAAAGATTGCAGGCCTTGTTGGAAGCCAGGGAGCTCGGCTCCGGCTTTCAACTAGCTTTAAGGGATTTGGAAATCCGCGGTGCCGGCAGTATTCTAGGACGTGACCAGCATGGCCACATTGCCAGTATCGGCTACAGTCTTTACACCAGACTTTTAGCGCAAACAATCGAGGAATTAAAAGAAGGCCGGTCGCTCGAACCAATACGCGACATTTCAATTGATTTACCATTGGCTGCCTACATACCAAAAGAATTTATCCCCCGGCAAGACCAGCGTATAATTCTTTACCAAAAAATGGCAAGTATTTCCAATCTTGAAGAGTTAAGAAAACTAAAGGCTGACATTAAAAAAAACTTGCCCGCTCCTTTGGAAAACCTTTTCCAAATATTGGAACTTAAAATTCTTTGCCAAAAAACTGATATTTCAAGCCTTGACACCGTCTCCCTGCCCACTCCGTCAGGCGAAAGAGTGAAAAAAATAATTATCAAGTTTATCAAACTAATTCATCCAGACCAGATTGGCCAGCTGTTAAAACGAAACCAGGCCTGGCAATTCACCCAAGACAGTATTAAAATAGATTTAGCCGAGCTCGGTGAAAAATGGCTTGATAAATTGAGAAAAGTAATTAAGATTTTTGAGAAATAAATCCCGCACCTCCCAGTTAGGTTTTAGACCTTGCCAAAAAAATTTATTCAACACTCACTTTTCCCCCACCGCAAGTCGCCAATGCTCAATAGATTTGACGACGAAGTACCACCGGATATTCAAAGAAAGTGCGGAATAAAAAAGGTCTAAGAATAATCTTAGACCCAATGACAATTTCATATTACAGTTTTTAATTGAAAATCACGGAGAGATTACTCAGTTCTGATATTAACTGCTTAAATTCAAAGCTCGCTAGAGCAGCAATAATTATAAAAAAGCATATCGCGGCAATCAGTCCTGAATAATCACGTTTTTCTTGGTAGCCTTCTACCATGGATTCCTCCTGTTTTATTTCTTCTTTATGGCAAAATAAATTAAAGAGTTATAGTTTCTGGCTGACTATTTTTTCTTGTGCCAATTTATACCTATTTGTCGGCTAGGACCTAATCCAAGTTCCTCTATCGCCTTCTTTGCTTTCTTTATATTTTCCTTTTCTTTCTTTTCGTCAATAGGCTCGCCTTTAAGAACCTCTCTTACATACCAATCGTCCTCATTCTTTGAAGGACCCGTTTCTACTGGTCCCGTTTCAATTTCCCTTGGTCTAGACATAATTTAAATAGTTATTATCTTAATTACTTAAAGTTTATGCTATTTTGATAACATTGTCAAAAATTTATCAATGTGCTAATATAATCCTATACAAAAACCTTCCCCAAAAGAGGGCTTTTTTATTATAAAAATTAAGCATTTATAAGGGCTAGCCATTGTCGTAGCAAGGACCTTCAGGTCCGCCAGCCCTTCCCATTATAATATGTCAGCACCAAGATTAAAAGATTTTGATTATACAGGCTGCTATGCATACTCAATTACTAGTAATTGTAATGAAAATAAAGAATTTTTTACTAATTCAAAAATTGTCAATAATTGCCTAGATGTTTTAAAAAAAGTTATGAATAATAATAATTTTTATGTGTATTGTTATTGTTTTATGCCCAATCACCTACATTTATTACTGGCAGGTAAAAATGAACGGTCTGATCTAAATAAAGCCATTAAATTATTCAAACAGAAGACTGGTTATTGGTTTAAAAATAAATATCATCAACAACTGTGGCAAACAAGCTTTTATGATCATATCCTAAGAGAAGACGAAGATCTGGAGAGGGCGGCCAGATACATTTTAGAAAATCCCGTAAGCAAAAAAATAGTAATTGATTTCTGGGATTATCCATTTTCCGGCTCATTTATTACTGATATAAAAAATTTAATTGATTGACAATATTACAAAGGTCTTCGGGTCTGAAGACCCTCACTACGACAGCGCTGGCACTGGCTAATTTCGTAGCAAGGACCTTCAGGTCCGCCAGCCTATAATTTACTTAATACCCCATGAAAAACCCTGACGATAAAAAATTCTGGGTCGCGTTCTCCAAAATAGAGCGAATCGGTCCGCAAAAATTTAAAAGGCTCTATCAGCATTTCCCTGACTTACAAACAGCTTGGCAGGCGTCTTTTGGTGAACTTTTAAAAGCGGACTTGCAAAATAAAGATATTGAAGCAATCCTAGAAGTCAAAACTAAAATCAATCCTGACAGAGAATGGGAAAAACTGGAAAAGCTTGGCATTAAAGTGATGACCATCAGGGAAAAAGAATATCCAAAACTGCTCAAGGAAATTTACAGCCCGCCAGCCTTGTTGTATATTAAGGGTAATTTGCCGGAAAATCTTGATTTTACTCTGGCAGTCGTCGGCACGCGCAAGATTACCACTTATGGCCAGCAAATCACACCCGAGATTGTCAAAGATTTAGCCAGAGCAAATTTAATCATCGTTTCCGGCTTAGCTTTGGGTATTGACGCCTTAGCTCATCAGTCATGCCTCGAGGCTGGCGGTAAAACTATCGCTGTCTTGGGCTCTGGTTTGGATTTGATTTACCCTGTTGCTAACCGCCAGCTAGCGGATAAAATCATAGAAAATGGCGCCATTATCAGCGAGTACCCGCTGGGCACCCAACCTTTAAAACAGCATTTCCCCGCACGCAACCGCATTATTTCCGGTTCATCATTAGGCACTTTGGTTATTGAAGGCGACAGGGATTCTGGTTCGCTCATTACGGCCCGCTGTGCACTAGAACAGAATCGTGAGGTTTTTGCTGTGCCTGGCTCGGTGTATAACCAAGCATCAGTTGGTCCAAATAATTTAATTAAAATGGGTGCTAAACCAGTGACCGCTGCTCATGACGTTTTAGAAGCTTTAAACCTTGAATTAGCCCAAGAATTTATGTAAAATAAAAAAATTATTCCCGATACAAAAGAGGAGGAAATTTTATTAAAATATTTATCCAGAGAGCCCCTGCATGTTGACGAATTAATTAAAAAGAGTAAACTAAATACCAGTATTGTTAATTCCACTTTAACTATGATGGAAATGAAAGGGAAGGTACGAAATCTTGGAGGTATGAATTACGTTCTGTCCCGTTAAGCACCCTCGCTAATACTCACGAATGACCGCTAATGATCGCTAATTTTAATCGCGAATAATCTATATGGCGAAATTGATTTATCCAGAACTCAGTTATAAAATAATGGGTGTTTTGTTTAAAGTCCACAATGACTTAGGCCCCTCTTACACTGAAAAACAATACCAAAAGGCCATAGAATCACAATTTAAGAAGAATAACATAAAATATAAGAAGGAAAAAATTATTCAGCTGCCTTATGAGGATGAGAAAATCGGTGATTTCTACGCTGATTTCGTAGTAGAAGATAAAATCATTTTAGAAATAAAAACAGTAAAGTTCTTACGAGTACAAGATGTTAAACAAGTTTTAAAATACCTAGAAGCTCTAAACTTAAAATTAGGATTGCTAGTTAATTTTCGCAAACAACGCCCGCAGTACAAACGCATAATCAATAATAAAATATAAAAAATTATTCGCGAATTCGCGATGAGCATTCGCGACAATTCGCGGTAATTAGTGATTATTCGCGACAACCAAAACTATGAAAAATTTAGTCATTGTTGAAAGCCCTACGAAGGCTAAGACCATCTCCCGATTTTTAGGGAAAGATTTTAATATCCAATCATCTTACGGCCATCTCCGAGATTTGCCGCGCAAAAAAATGGGTATTGATATTGCTAATAACTTTACGCCGCAATACGTCATTGCCCGCGGTAATCAGAAAACTGTCACTGCCTTGCGAAAATTAGCCCACGACGCGCCAACCATATACTTTGCCACTGACGAGGATCGCGAAGGCGAAGCCATTGCCTGGCATCTTTTGGGAGTTTTTAAAAAGCCAGTCACTGGCAAAAAAGAGCAAATTGCACCAGAGGAAATTGATAAGAAGGCCAAACGTATTGTATTTCATGAGATTACAGAGGAAGCGATTAAAGAGGCTTTAAAAAATCCGCGCGACATTGATATGCACATGGTCAATGCCCAGCAGGCCAGAAGAATCCTTGACAGGCTGGTAGGCTATGAACTGTCCCCTTTCTTATGGAAAAAAGTAGCTAGAGGATTATCAGCCGGCCGCGTCCAGTCAGTCGCCGTTCGCCTGGTCGTGGAACGCGAACGCGAAATTCAAGCTTTTAAACCCCAGGAATTCTGGACCATTGACGCTATTTTTGAAAAAGATAAGCAGTTTGGCGCTAAACTGGCTAAAATAGACGGTAAATCACTGGACAAACTTGCTGTTAAATCAGAAAAAGAAGCCAAAGCGATTCTCAAAGAACTCAATAGTGCTACCTATCAAGTCGCTAACGTTCAGAAAAAAGAAGTCAGAAAATCACCGTTACCGCCGTTCATTACTTCCACTTTACAGCAAGACGCAAATAGAAAATTAGGCTACTCCGCCAGACGAACCATGATTATTGCTCAACAACTTTATGAGGGCATTAACCTTGGCAAAAAAGGTGCCGAGGGTTTAATTACCTACATGCGTACTGATTCGGTAAACTTAGCTGAAAAATTCTTAAACGAAGCTAAAGATTTTATCAACCAACAGTTTGGTCAAAATTACTCTCTTAGCCAACCAAGAAGATATAAATCTAAATCAAGGCTGGCGCAGGAAGCGCATGAAGCCATTAGGCCTACTGAAGTCATTAATGCTCCCGAGAACATCAAGCAATATCTATCCGACGAACAATACAAACTATACAATCTCATCTGGAACCGCGCTGTCGCCACCCAAATGCCAGAAGCTGTTTTTGAGTCAACACAGGTTGACATCAAGGCTAAAGAAAAGTATATTTTCAGAGCCAATGGCAATGTTATAAAATTTGACGGCTATCTGAAAGTTTATCCTGATGCTATTAAAGAAACTGAATTGCCAGCGCTCAAGGTAGATGACAAGGTAAGACTAATAAAAATTGCGCCCAACCAGCACTTCACTGAACCGCCACCGCGGTATTCAGAAGCTGGATTGGTAAAAGCCTTGGAAGAGCGCGATATCGGACGGCCATCTACCTATGCCTCAATCATTGGCACTATTATTGACAGACGTTACGTGGAGCGCGAAGCCAGAAGGCTTAAACCAACAGACATTGGCTTTTTAGTTAACGATTTGCTGGTAAAACATTTTTCAGTCATCATGGATTACAAATTCACGGCACATATGGAAGACGACCTTGATGACATTGCCAACGCAAAAAAAGAGTGGGTGCCTGTGGTACGCGAATTTTACGAACCATTTAAAAATAATCTTATGAAAAAAGAACAAGAATTAGACAAAAAAGATATTATTAACGAGGTCACTGACCAAACCTGCGAAAAATGCAGCCGGCCTATGGTGATAAAAACCAGCCGCTTTGGCAAATTTTTAGCCTGCACTGGCTACCCAGAATGCAAAAATACAAAACAATTGAATCACCAAGGCGAGGTCGAAGAACCGCCAGCCACTGATGAAAAATGCGATGTCTGTGGCTCGCCCATGGTCGTCAGAAGAGGCCGCTTTGGACCATTTTTATCCTGCTCTAAATACCCAGACTGTAAAGGTATTAAAAGAATCGAACAAAAAACCGGGGCCAAATGCCCACAATGTGGCCAAGGCGATATTGTCGCCAGGCGCTCGCGCAAAGGAAGGACTTTTTATTCCTGTAACCGCTATCCAGACTGCAAATTCGCGCTCTGGCAAAGACCAACAGGCGAAAAATGCCCTGATTGCGGTTCACTTTTGGTTTACGTTGGACAGGATAAAATTGGCTGTTCGAATAAGGAGTGTAAAGACAAAAAATAATTTACATTTTTAATTTAAAAAACTCCCTACTTTTTAGTAAGGAGTTTTAATTTTCAGCTAACCTTTCAATATCCTCCACGGTCGCAAAAGAAATAGCTGTTTTTGTCGAATCAATCTCTTTCATCAGTCCAGTTAAAACTTTTCCCGGACCCAGCTCCCAAAATTCATTAGCTCCTAAGCTAATCATCTCGTTGATTGTCTGAAACCAATAAACAGGGCTAATGATCTGTCGGATCAAGTTATATCTTATTTCTTCCGGCTCAGACACTGGTTTGGCTGTTATATTGGTTATAAAAGGAATTCGCGGCTTTTTAAACTCAACTTCCTGCAAAATAGCTACCATTTTGGCTGAGGCTAACCCCATCAGCTCTGAATGATAAGCGCCAGCCACATTCAGCTGTCTGACCTTAGCTTTTTGCTGTTTAGCCAATTCTATCGCTTTATTCAGCGCACCGATTGAACCAGAAATCACTAATCTTTTTGGCGATAAATAATTAGCTATTCTTATTTCGCCCAAAGAAGTGCATTGTTCACAGATAGCCTCCACTTTTCCCTCATCAAGGCCGAAAATTGAAGCCATGCCGCCCAGGAACTTTTCACAAGCTTCCTGCATGTAAATTCCGCGATGCTTAATTTGCCTGATCAAATTCTCAAAAGTTATTGACTCGTCAAAATATAAAGCCACATACTCACCCAGACTCAAACCCGCGGTAGCCACTATAGTAAGTTTCTCTAAGCCGACTTCTCTTCTCAAGACTTCTAGGACAGCGACGCTGTGCATAACGATAGCCAATTGGTTAATCGAGGTTTTATTCAGCTCATCCTCAGGTCCTTCAAAGCTTAATCTCGTAATATCAAGCTCCGCTATTTCATTAGCCAGCGCGTATAGCTTCTGAATATAAGGAAATCCATGATATAAATCCCTAGCCATACCGACAAAATGACTGCCCTGTCCTGGAAATAAAAATGTGATTTTTTTACTCATTATTCAGTCCTTTTTAAGGTTCAATTTGATCTTTCATTTTATCATATTAAATATTATTGTCAAAAAATAGCCCCAACTGTCTCTATGACAATTGGGGCAAAAGTAACTTGTAAAATCATTCAGTAATGACCTGAAGATTAAGGTCGCGGCAGTTTCTGTATGAATCGGTAATTAATCTGTACTTTTGACCTCCCACCTCAAATTCTTTCTTAAAGTAGCCTGGTCCTCCGGAATGCCAGGATGGCTGAGTTTGTAAATACCAATCCACGATTTTCTGTACTTCCTCTGCAGTGATGATGTCAGCTTTTAAAAGTGGTTCAAGGCCATATCTGACAATCTGCTCCTCATTTTTAAACTTACCCTCCAAAGAGATGATGCTTAGGCCAAAAAGGCTTTGGTTATTCCCTATTCGAGGCGTGACTTTCTTAATAAAAGGCAAAATGTCTTTGATTTTGTTACAGTTCCACTCTGCCTCTTGGTTATTCCGGACTGCTTCCTCCCACCTTTTTACAATCTCTGGTGTAAATTCCTCATAAAACATGCTCATGTCTTGGCTCTGCGGCGGTTTAAACCCCTCCTCCAGCTTTATCAGTTCGTAAACATTGTCATCTACTTCCAGTTCCTTAAACCTCCTGCCAGGATCTTTTTTATTCCACTCGTAAGTGGCGCTGACTTTTGGATTATCACGATATTTATACTTGCA
>Ga0180007_10002389_pt1 | contig 22561 bp, 26 predicted proteins | sample MM_PC_MetaG_FD_121122 | JGI IMG/M metagenome (GOLD analysis project Ga0180007, IMG submission 121122) | Groundwater microbial communities from the Aspo Hard Rock Laboratory (HRL) deep subsurface site, Sweden - MM_PC_MetaG | ecosystem: Environmental > Aquatic > Deep subsurface > Groundwater... | reverse complement strand
TTCAAATTCCGGCATAAGGTAACGGGAGCGGAAATCTCTATCCCCGCCGTTAATATAGATGTGGCGAAATACTATCTCTTTGTCGGAGTGCATCGTGATTGGATACCGGAAGATGTGGAAGCGATCAAATCAAAATAGATAGTACCGTCCGGTGAAGGATGTTAATGGCCGTTACCGCCGGAACTGGACGGTGCTCACACTTACAATGAAACCCGTTAAACTTAAACAAAAACATTTACCGCCTGTTATGGTTTACCCAAGCACCTGCGATTTGTACTTAGCGGGCGAGATTATGTTTGGCGAAAAACCCAGCCATCCACCCGTAGAGAACGCAGACACTAAGCGGAGGGCGATACAGAGCAGTGAACAAAAGAACAGGTAGTACAATGGATAAACCCGAAATAAAAATGCAGCGGTACGATGAGTATGGCAAGCTCTTGGATTGGACAGAAAAAACGCCAATAGCATCTGAACGGCACGGAAACTCAAAAGCTCCTTTAAACAAGCCAAAATTTCAACATTATAAAACCGCCCAAGTCGAAAAGTTGAAAGAAGAAAGAAGGGAAGCTGAATCAGAATCAGAAAAGGCATTCAATTATGGTCAAAGGCTTATCCGTGAATCTAAGAAAAAAGAAGAGGATGAGAAAGCGAAAAGGGAAAAAGTTGAAGAAGAGGATGATGGCGAGGAAGTAGAAACGGAACCAGAGGCAGTGAAAAACGAGGAATCGACAGAAGAAGACAATATTGTTAAAGAGATCGAAGAAACTCCAGATGCTTATATCACACCAAGTGATGAAGAAGAGTATAAAATTCCCGAAACTCTTGAAACCAATCCCGGCATTGTAGAAGAAGTTGATGGCCGCTTATCTCTTGCTGCGAGGGACAAAGAGATTCGGACATTCATTGTAAGACGATTAGCCGAATTCTGTTCACCGGAAGATATATCAAAAGCGGTTGCAAAAGCTCTGAACGTCTACATTCCAATTCAAGATATAAAGCTTATCAAAAATAAATTGGAAGAAGACAGGGAATTCAAAGGACAATCTTGGGGAGTTCTTAAGCGCGTCTACCGCGCCCACCGCGAAAAGTTTACGAAAAAACTTAAAACCATTCCGATAGCAAACCGGATCGTGCGAGTTCAAGAGCTTCAAAACCAACTCGAAGAAATCCGAAAAGACAGAACACGCATTGAACGAATTCCTGTTATAGATGCCAAAACCGGCCAGCAGAAAGTCAATAAAAAGACTGGAACGCTTGTTTTCAAACGCGTTACGCAGTCAACAAAGCGGGATGCGGTAACGGTAGCCGCTATCTTGAAACAAGCGGCGCAAGAAGTCGGCGATTGGACAGAGAAAATCGAAACACGTACTGAGCATAGCTGGGAAGAGATGGTTGCGGGTATGAGGTCTGAGCGCGGTTTGCCACAAGAATCGTCGGAAGAAAATAAAGACTAATGAAGATTCTTTCGTCAGTACTCGATTATCTCTCTGGTTCTGCGAAAATTAAGGAACAAGCAGAAAAAGCACTCAATAGCCATCGTGAGAATGGCAAGAATCTGCTTACCAGTATGGATAAAATCTTTTATAATGAGCAAGTGCTTACGGCTCTAAATATCATTCTTGAAAAAGCTGTTACTTGTGAAACTGAAGAAGAGTTGGCAAGAACTTGCCTCGATGTTGCGCAAGAAATCACCGAAGCTAAGTTTGGGTATTTCGGAGAGCTAAACAAAGAAGGAAAGTTTGACACCATTGCAATCAGTAATCTTGGATGGAGTGAATGCGAAGTATCTGATCTAAAGACAATCACACAGAATATGGAAACAAGTGGCATGCAGTTTCTTTCGCTTCACGACGGGATAGCTCGCATCTTCAATGACCCTGCCAGCCATCCTGATAGCAGAGGAACTCCTAAAGGCCATCCAGAGGTAACATGTTTGCTTACCGTGCCATTAAAATACAATGGTGATGTAATTGGTCAGATCGGACTTGGAAACAAAGAGGATGGTTTCAATATCGCTGACCAAGAAGCTGTTGAAGAACTTGCCTGCGCGATTGTTAAAGCGTTTCGGCGGATTAGAGATTGGGATAAAACATGAATGCAACGAACAATAGCGGGAACGGGGAGCGTTACTTTATCCGCAAAGAGATTGAACGGATGAATGGTAACATTGAAAAATTGTTGCAGGAAGTTACCAATTTGAAAGTTGAAATCGCTATGCTGAAAGTGAAGAGTAATATCTGGGGCGGGACAACTGGTGGAATTGTCGGAGCAATTGTCAGTGCCATCGCTTGGTTTTCGCGTTCCGGTTAAGGATTTCTCATGGTCATCAAAGCATGAAAGTAAAAAACGAGAAGATATTTCGCCATTTTGCCTCAAATGAATTTGGATACAAGGTTGATCCGACCAAGTTAGGCTGCGAACAGTTTGTTCTCCATCAGAGCAACGGTGTTATCCCAAATGAGCCTGATCCTTATTATGAATTTCTGACACGCGGGAAGTGGGGGTTCGACTTTATATGTAAAGAATATTTAGATAGTTATAATAGAAGTCTCGCACCTTACATTGATGAATTTGAAACGGAAAAAGACTTACAAAAAGCAAAGCTTACCGCTAAAACATATGGTTGGCCGGGATTTGAACTGATTTGGGAAGACTGGAGGGGCAACAGATGGATTCTTCCGCACGTTTTAAAATGGTATCCAAAGCTTACCAGTCGAAAGTTGCCAAGCTGGATTACATCAGAAACAATAACGCTATCCGAAATTGAAAATAAGATAATGCAAGAATATATAACAACATAGGCAAATATAGCACTTGTTAATAATTTCACAATCAAATAAACAGCCAGAGAGTTAAAATGCCGACAATGACAGCCGAGGATAAGAAATGGCGAGCCGATAGTGATGCGCGAACGCTCGCGGAATCCAAAATCATTGAGCAAGACCAAACGCGAATGAAAATGGCCAAGATTGCTGCCAAAAAGATGGTGAAAGAGCGCACGGACGAGGCAAATGCTATGAAGAAGGTCGCTTCAAAGGCCTTATCAAAGATCAAAAAGTCTAAAAAATGAGAACGAAGTTTTGCACGAAATGCGAGTTAGCCAAACCGCAATCCGCATTCTATAAGCGGACATCGTCAAAAGATGGTTTGCAGCAGTGGTGCAAGTCGTGCAAATACGACGCACAGAAAGAAAATCGTCGCAAATTCCCTGAAAAAGAACGAAATAGACAGCAGAGATACTATTTAAGGCATCGGGGAAGACTGATGGTGGAAGCTCGAAGGCGTCGGTATCAACAAAAAAGGCAAAATATTGAACCAAATGTTCCACGTGGAACAATTAGAGGTAAAATATTTGGGCTATTTTCGCGGATATTTAGGTGATGCAATGTATGCTGGCTACAAATGAGACAGAATAAAGCTAAGATGATGATTGCTCAACATGGGACGTAGCTCAGTTGGTAGAGCGGCGGAAGTTATGACCGTGCCTGTCGGAGGTTCGAGTCCTCCCGTCCCAACAACATAAAAACCAAAAACATTGGAATTGCCATGAAAAGCATTATAATAATTGCCCTCATAGCCATTTGTTTGATTCCGACATCGACGATGGCGGATTGGACAGGATGGGGTAGTGGTGGGAGTGTTGGGGAATCAACAGATACAACCAACCTAAGTACCCGCATTGATTCTCTGTCCACTGAATTGGATTCTGATTCCGCAACATTCCGAGATGATATTGATAATTTGGATGCACGGGTTGATACTATAATGGTGAATAAGTACAACCTCTCTCGACCGTTCTATGGGCGATCCCAGCCAAGAAGACTGCATCACGAAACCACTGATTTAACAACCAGCCAGCTAATGTATACTGTAGCTCCAACAGCTTCCTATGAGGCCTCTTGGATTCATTCTATGTGGTTCAATATCAATAGCCAAGATTCCAATATGACTCAAGTGCAAGAAGATAGCTCTATCTGGTATAACGAATGGCTAATCATTAATTATAATGGTGCTGTTGCCGAGACAGTTACTTGCGATGAATTTGGAACAGGGGCATGGATTCCCTTTTGCGGATTGACGGGTTGTTACCAATGGACAACGACTGTTAGTTCAACAGAGGGATATACAAATCTGTCAAACGGTCATTATTGGCAAGCAACTGTTCATAAGAGAACATCCGGCTCAAAAACAATTTCAGGTGTTCTCCATCTTCGCATTGGTGTAACAGATAGTCTGAAAATATGGGCAAAGAAACAAGAAACCTTGCCAGCAAACTCTGCTCCACCTAAATTCTATGGCGATATTAAATGGTTTGATGTTGCGGATGAATCTCAATTACATAACATGAGAACGCATGTGTGCTATCAGTCTCATGCTTTTTACAGAGTGGACTGCAAAGAGGCGTTTGATTTTAGTAAGCGGCAGGATGGATTTTTGTACATGTTCGCACAAGGGCTATCTATAGGAGCTATTGATATTGATGATAATAGCTGCTGGGGAGCTTGGCCTTTTGAGTTTTCGCCAGTAACACCGGATGCAAATGTCGAGAAGATATTGGAAGAGAATTCTTACTTGTATATAGACAATGAACCTTTTCGCGGCGTACTTACGACAGATATGACTATTGGGGACGCAACGATTTATTTTAGACCGCTTAACACGAATCCAACTTGGACAAATGCTTTCAACTCAAATGGTGGTTCTGGTGGAAAAACATGGGAAGCTATTCATATTTACAGGCCTGACGCCCTTGATTCTTATGGATTATTTGGCCTCACAATGGCGCAAAGAAATAGCGATAATAGTCCCTTAGTTCTCTCTCCGACCGACAGTAGCTTCTTTTCAATTTCTTATGATACAACAAGTGTTGGTGGAACGGCAAGAACAAATTCGATTTGGCAATTAGAAGCACAGGTTCAAAGTGAAACGCACGACACGGCAAGAGCCTTACTGCCCGCTGGTTGTCCTGTGATTATGTTTGATAATGCAGTTACAAGCATTAGCGGTGTTGAAGATAATTTTGGTGGTTATTACAATGGCTATCCATTTACATCGCTTACATTAGGAAACCCTGCTTGCTGGGTAAGTCAAACACGTGGCGTAGACAGTTCTTATTTTGCATTTGCTGATTATGAGATATGGTCTGATGAAATTCCAGGCAGTTTCGGCAAACGATTCGATGATAATATTTCTTATTGGAGGGCGAAATATCGAGTGAAGTCGCCTTACAATCGAATGGATTCATTGACTTCCGTATGGCAAACAACCGCAGTGATTTATACTTTCGGTGACGAGCCAACAACTCCAACTTATAGCGTTGATACTTTTTATTGCCACATGGATACGAATTTAGTTTGCACTATTGATAGTAGTCCATTAACAACGGAATGTTGGGGACATGGAGCAAGCGGTTATAGCATTGAAAATGATAGTTATTTAGCTTATGCCAGATGGGATGATGATCCCGGCGTAGCAATTAATAGACATGTCTATTTGGGATATGGCATGACATCTCTTTCCGGTGAGGTCATAGATACAATAACATGGCATCCGAAGGTTCTTGATAGAAAAAGAGATTGGGTGGATACGGTAGCGGTTTCTATTTGGAATATAAATAACAAACTATATCCCGCAGCTACGGAAGCTGATTATACAGCGTTGAACAAGCAGCCGATTGGCTATTATCCATTGCCTGTGGGGGTAGTAGATGAATATATTACGGTTACATTAAATGCAGATACTGCTCAAACGTATGCTGGTGATACGCTGAGGCTTGGATGCGCGATGCTTAACTGGTCATATAGATGCAAGCCTTCAGATTTAGGATCAGATAAATATGCGTATATTCGAGCCTATTCTTGGCATGGTGCTGCCCCATCATACATTAGAGTGGTACATCACACGCCATAATTAGGAAACATCATTCATTATGTATTTGGATAGTGTGGCATCCGTGTCCTCAACGGTAGACACCATGTTGCTTCCATCTGGCTCAACAAGGGCGTTTGTGATTCGTAATTTTGCATCCGATTCGACTTTTGAGTTCTGGTTGGATAATGATGTCGGAGCGCATCATTATATTCTGCCTCAGACATCGCAGTATATTCCTTGCTCTGGCAGTACTTTGTTTGTCAAAACAATTGCCACTCCACCTGATTTAATTATCGAATTCGGTCAATAGGAGGTTACCATGACAATCTGGAATTGGTTCACGGGCAAAAAGACGATTATTTCTCTGATACTACTTGAGATTGTTAGAGAATTGCAAGCAATTCATCCCGATTGGACGTATTGGCCGGTGATTATCAAAGCCTTGGTGCTACTTTCGGGCGGAAGCTTGCTGCACAAAGCCGCTCGCACGAAAACGATGAAGAAATTATTCAAGAAAAACGGTAAAGGAGGAGCGTTAAACGGAAATGGCACTCCCGCAACTTAAAGGTCTCACATCTGCGGAAGATATTCAGTATATATCCCGCCTTCAGTCCGATGGGAAATTTTTCATCGAAACCATGATGAATATCCGGTCTGAAAGCAAGGGTGTTGTGCCGTTTTTCCTAAATCCTATCCAAGTCCATTTTCATTTCAACTGCACCGGACACGATTTAATTCTGAAGCCGAGAAGACTGGGATTTTCGACCTATCTGCTTGGTCGTGGATTGCATAAGACGATTTCCAATGAAGGCTTTACGGCTTTTATCATGGCTCACGACCCGAAAGGCACGAATTATCTTTTCGAGCACCTGAAAATCATGTATGAATCCATCCCAGATCAATTCAAACCAAAGCGGGGATTTGATAATACAACGGAGTTGACGTTCCCGGAACTCCATAGCAAGATTTCGGTGGCGGCGGCGGGAGCAACAGAAGGCATTGCTAAAAAGGTGGGAAGATCGGAGCAAGTCAACTACCTGTTGATGAGTGAATATGCTTACTATGCCTATCCGAAAGAAACATGGACGGCTATTTCGCAAACCGTTCCCTATGATGGTGAAATCTATATTGAAAGCACGGCGAATGGTCACAATGATTATTATGATCGCGTCATTGATGCTCTACACCAAAAAGACGATTTTAAACTCCATTTTTATAGATGGTTTGATAATGTAAACTCTGCTATTGCTCTGAAGCCTCGTGAAAAACTAAGCTATACCAAAGAAGAAAAATATCTGATTGATAAGCTGGCCGAAGAAGAAAATACTCATCTAACACCGGAACAAATCAAATGGCGGCGGTGGAAGATAAGAGATTTAAGAGATTATGAGAAATTCAAGCAAGAATATCCTGAGAATCTCGAAGAAGCCTTCTTGCAAAGTGATAGACCTTGGTTGAATCCAAGCGTTGTATCCGAGCGAATCAAAAAAAGCATCGAGCCTCTTAAAGGGAATCTTCGGGATAGAAGCGGCAATGCGACAGCCGAAACCATTCCACTTTCATGGCGAGTCTTTCTGCATCCCATCCCCGGCCATCGCTACGTGGTCGGAGCCGATTGCGCTGAGGGAAATATCGAAAGCCACTTTGACTCCGCCGATGTTCTGGATGTGACGACCGGATGGAGGGGCTGCTTGTGAGCGTTCTCATGATTCCATGTTAGATGATACTGGTAATGTCTATTTAAGCAATCCACTTGGCATATTGGATTCAATAAGTTTACGCGGTTCTCATTACGAAGTTGAAACAGCGTATTGCTCGCTCAAAGTGCAAAATGACCCTCAGTCAGAGACGATTTGGTTGTATGTGAAAATGCTGACAAGAGATTGGGAAGAAGGCCTACTTTCTGGTGCTACGGGGAATTGCTGCTATGATAGTGCTGCAAACAATGTTGCTTGGACTTCGCCAGGAGGTGATTATAATGCGCTGATTATTGATTCTTTCGAGGTGGCACAAGGTGATGACATTTGGAAGACATTTAACATCAAGCCGTATGTAGATTCCTTGATTGCTGGAGCGGCTTACTATGGGTTGGTTCTTGTAGGTGCCGGTGATGTGAATAAACAGGCGATCTACTTTTATTCCGATGATGCAACGATTCCAGCAAACAGGCCGATTTATTTTATTGGCATGATTCCAACGGCGAGTGATGAAACGATTCAAACGATAAGTTATCGGCAGGCTTGGGGCCGTGGTGCTTGGGGGCGATGAAGATAGTGTGCGCTGGCTGGCGCGACGAATAGGAAATCCGAAAGAGTGTCCCACGCGAGCGGGGGGGTGATGTGAGGTTAAGATGGCGAATGGGTTGAATGGTTTGGGGAAATGGATCATGCCATTGTTGACGATGTAATTTGGGATGTGTATTTAGATTCGTCGGAAGTAGTGCAAGCGGATTCCGTATTGCGGATAAACTATTGAATTTGATTTGGCCTTAAGGGATAGGCCCTTATGTGTGTTGGCGAAGAGAAGCGCGAATTGGCGATCACTAAAAATATGCGAAAGACAATTTACAGCATTACAAATAAAGGATAGGTCATGAAAAAGATTTTACTTATCGTGCTTGTCGGGCTGATAATTATTGGAATCGGCATCATTGTTTATGCTGCCCAAACCGATAACAGAGTTCAAGACAATCGGAATATCAACCGCCTCTTCCCAACTGACAATAACGGCAAAGTGGTTACACCGGAGATGACTTATATCAATGGATATTCCCACTATGAAATCGGAACATTCAATTCGATGTGGCGGGATACTCTCAATACGCTTTCAGCAACTGTGGATACGATGATTCTTCCATCAGGGGCATCCCGCGCTTTTCTATTTATAAACCATAGCTCAAGCAAAACGGCTGAATTTTGGTTAGATACTGACGCGGTGGGTAGCAAGCATGGGTTTGTAAAGCCGGGAGTTTCAAGATATATCCCATGCTCTGGAAGCACGTTATTCGTGAAAATTGCATCAACGGTGCCTGACATTGAAATTGAGTTCGGCAAATAGGAAGACTTAATCATATGGAAAATGATTTTTAAGAAGAAATAGAAATGCCCGTAGCCCAACCACAACTTTATAGTGCATCCAGTATGGAAGAGGCGAAACTCTTCTATAGACTGCACACGGATTCTAAATTTTATCTTGAATCTCTTGTGAAAATCCGCTCGGAAGATGAGGGAAAAATCCCATTTATATTTAATCCGATCCAGAAGCATTTTTTAGAACAATCTACCGGGACAGATTTGATTTTAAAGCCACGCCGCTTGGGATTCTCAACGCTTCTTTTAGGAAAGGCCTTGCATCAGACGATTTCTAATGAGGGATATACTGCCTTCATTATGGCGCACACCCCCAAAAGCACAGGGTATCTTTTTAAAATTCTGAAAATCATGTATGAATCAATCCCAAGCAGATTTAAGCCAAAAGCGGGATTCGATAACGCGAATGAATTGACCTTTCCTAAATTAGACAGCATGATTTCCGTGTCAGCGGCAGGCTCGACATGCGGTATTGCCAGTAATGTTGGACGAAGCGAGCAAATCAATTTCTTATTGTTGAGCGAATTTGCCTATTATGCCTATCCTGAAGAAACATGGACAGCCATCTCCCAAGCCGTCCCCCAAAATAGCGGGGAAATCTATATCGAAAGCACCGCAAACGGCTACAACAGCTTCTACAGCCGCGTTAAGGACGCTTTAACAGGCAATGACGACTTCAAGCTGCACTTCTATCGTTGGTTTGACGAGCCGCGCTACATGATACCTTTAGAGCGCGGAGAAACGCTTGACTATTCGCAAGATGAGATTGTCTTGATCTCAAAGTGCAACGAAGAGGGTACGCAGATTTCTGCCAGCCAAATCAAATGGCGGCGATGGAAAATTAACCAACTTCGTGACATCGGTAAATTCAAGCAGGAATATCCCGAATCCATTGAAGAAGCATTTCTCCAAAGTGACCGACCTTGGCTTGATCCGCTGATTGTTTCGCACCGTATCAAAGAAGATGCGCGAGAGCCTTTAGGTGGGTATCTCAAAGATGTAGAAGGTAGAGACACAAACGAGCTGATTCCGCATGAATGGCGACTATTTCATCACCCCGTTCGCGGTCATCGTTACGTGATTTCAGCCGACTGTGCTGAAGGATTGCCACAAGGCCACTTTGACTCAGCAGATGTCTTGGATGTGGAAACCGGAGAGCAAGTATGCCATATTCATGGTCGCTTAGGCCCCCACAGGCTGGCGAAAAGCCTTGCAAAGTGCGGACGCTATTATTCTGACGGGAATGGTGCTCCGGCCATGTTAGCTGTCGAAAAAGCTGTTCACGGGGCCGCCGTTCTTTTGACGCTAAGAGAGATAGAAGACTACCCAGACAGATGTATTTACAAACACACGGAATTCGATGCGCGGACTCGCCATAAAAGCCAAAAGCCGGGATGGGTTACAAGCTCTAAAGAAAAGCCGATTATGTGCGACCTGCTACATCAAGCCTACTCAACCGGTGAATATATCGTGAGAGATAAACTCACGCACATGGAAATGCGAGCCATGAAAGCCGGGTCGGACGGATTGCCTGAAAAAGGCGGCTCGACAGAGCAAGATGATTGCATGATGAGTTCTGCAATTGTCTGGCGAGCCAAAGCGCATAAACCATTTGTTCAGCAGGGATGGTGATAATGGACATAGATACCACGACTGGAATCTGGTTGTCGGAAAACCCTACCCATGTTGCCGACCCAGATTTAGCCAATAGTTTGCGAGATTTTTTAATAGAAAAAAATGCAAGGTCTGTCGCGGACTTTGGATGTGGGGTAGGGGACTATGGTAAAATTATTCGCAAAGCTGGAATGGGTTGTCTATCACTTGATGGCAACCCACATACACAGACCCTTAGCTATGGATTCGCAGTAATAGCAGACCTAACAAAACCGTTAGAACTTGGTATAGATTTTGACTGGGGGATTTGCTTGGAAGTAGGAGAACATATCCCTGCTCAACATGAAAACATACTTTTAGAAAACATAACTCGGAATAGTAAGGTAGGGATTGTATTAAGTTGGGCGACGGTTGGGCAGAATGGGGATGGACATATTAACGAACGCCCGAATAATTACATAGAAACTCTAATGTTGCAAAAACGTTTTATACGCTGTAGCAAGGATGAATCCCTTTTAAGAGCTTCCGCGATGTTGCCATATTTCAAAGAGAGTATTATGGTCTTTCAAAGAGAAAGTCTTCATGCCAACCATCTTTATGGTGGGTAATTCATAAAGTTCCTTGAAAATGGCAAACATTGTTCTAATCTGGCCGAATGATGCCGAGTGCTACAAGTTTTCTCGTAAACGAATAAAGCGATTTCCTTTAGGGCTTGGTTATATTGCGGCAGCAGCGGAGCAGGTAGGGCATGATGTCCGAATTGTTGATGGAAGTCTCGATGAACTATCCGTAGATGAAATTGTAAACTCGGCTCTTTCTCATAACCCGAAATTTATTGGCATAGGGTTTACAACACCGCTATATAATCAGTCTTGCGACATCGTTGCAAAATGCAAACAGCAAGCACCAGTATGTAAAATTGTGGGTGGCGGAGCGCATATTACGGCTCTTCCTATTGCAACACTTGAAACAAGTCAAATTGATATTGCCGTATTGCATGAGGGTGAACAAGTATTTCCAAGAATATTGTCTGGCGAATCACTTTACAATATTCCAAGCATAGCCTTCAAAAATGATTCTGGAATACATGTCACAAAAGGATTTAGATACTATCGAAAGCAACTTCAGAATAATTTGATAGATGCCCCTAATTTGAATGACTATCCAATTCCAGCAAGGCACTTATTTGACAATAAGAGATATGGGGATATGGCGCGTGATGTCAAGGGGGCGCAGACAGGAGCGGTTTTCAGTAGAGGGTGTCCGGGGAAATGTGCATTTTGCGGAGCGGCAAACACTTTAGTGCGATGGAGAACTAATAATAATATACTTGACGAACTTGAAGAGATTCAGATTTTGGGGATACCAAATGTTTTTGTCATGGATGACACATACACCAATGGTAAGAAGCGTGTAATTGACTTATCTCATGGGATGATGGAGCGCAGACTTAATCTTACTTATTCTGTGCAGTTGCGGTTAGACCAGATTGATAAAGAAGTCTGTGATGCGATGTATGAAAGCGGTGTTCGCTATGTGGGGCCGGGGGTTGAGTCTGGGAATGAACAAATAATGAAGGCAATAGGAAAAGGATTAAACGAATCAAAAGACAATATTAGACGAAAAGTGGAATTACTAAAATGTTATGATTGGACAGTTCGTTGTTCTTATGTCATGGGGATGGTCGGTGAGACAGAAGAGCAAATAATGGATACGATTAAATTTGCCGAAGAACTTGGCGCAGATGAAAACGCTTTTTCAATATTAGTCCCCTATCCAGACAGCCCGTTGTGGTCATTGGCAAAGCAACTTGGGAAAGCCCATGATGAAATGGATTTTGATAAATTTTTGTATTACGGAGATGTTGGTTGCAATTTATCGGCAGTTCCTACAAAACGCTTGCTTGAATTGCATAAATTTGCTTACGAGTATGCCGGAAATCCTGCATACAAATTAAAGAAAGAGGACAAGACATGCCTACAGTAAAAGTTCTGACAAAATACCCGATTGCTGTGAATTCTCCTGACCATCGTTATCCTTGCGGCGTAAGTAACGATAATAGCACTAATCCTGAATTCATAAAAGAGATTGAACAATATTTTCCTTCTGACCAACTTAATGTACTTGATTTGGGTTGTGCTGGGGGGCAGATGATTGTAGATTTCGCATCTAATGGACATACATCTGTGGGGCTCGAAGGAAGTGATTATGCCTTGCGGAATACTGCGGCTGCTGGATACCATAATTGGGGAAAATATTACAGGCAATTACTTTTCAACTGTGATGTGACGAAGCCTTTTTCCATAATGCAGGAAGATTCTCCCGTACTATTTGACTGCATCACGGCTTGGGAATTTTTGGAGCATATTCGCAGAGAAGATTTGAAAACAGTTTTTGAAAATGTGAAAACCCACTTAAAGCCTTCAGGGATATTTTGCGGTTCTCTTTTTTACGAGTCTTTCAAAACGGGTGACGGGATTGAATTGCACCAATCTGTTTATCCAAGAGAAGTGTGGCTAAATGAAATTTTGTCACCTCATTTTTCTGTAGTAACTTACCCGTTCCGCTCAAGTGTGCGCGGTAGCACTGAGGGATATTTCTGTTGTCATAAAAAGGAAAAATAAACAATGAAGCTTGGCGGAATAATTGTTGGTAGAAATCAGCTTGCCCATGTCGTTCCTAATATATTCTATCATTTGAATCATTTGAAGTTTGATCGCATTGTCTATGTGGATAATCATTCTTATGATGGGACAGCAGACCTTCTCGAAACATTCAATGAAGAAAGACTGCGTGTGATAAGGACTGGTAATATTCCATTTATCCAAGAAGATTTCACCAACAAAGCTTTAGATGTTCTGATGCAAGAATATGAGTGCGACCTTGTATTCCCAATAGACTGCGACAACCTTTGGGTAGCTATTGATGAGAAATGGGATTTAATAGATTTTCGGCAAACTCTTGAAACTTTAGGTGGTAAATCTTTCATTGCTAATATGTATGGGTATGCCCCCCAGCAAACGGTTATTGATGCTTTGTCAGCGATGAAAACAGGGCGTCAACACGCTTTGGGACATTGGTGGCAACACCTGACCTACAGAAGCACTTATACCTATAGCAAGAAACTGGTTATGGGGAAGGAGATTTACGCGGAGTCAGACGCAGATGCAATATTCCCAAACCGAGTTCGATTTGGCATGGGGAATCATCCACCACAATGGCAAGTGAACGAAAATTGGCCAGAGGTATCTCAGATTCGGGTTTATGAACCATCTGTATCTGTTGACTACCACGACTATACAAGGAAGTCTTTGAATTCAGTTATAGGAATGATTAGCCGTTTGGGGACAGCCTTTTTAGATGAAAAGAAAAATGGAGTTGGATTTTATGTTGCTGGATGCTTGCGGGCTTTTATGGTAAGCGGTGAAGTTGACCACATCTTTTCTGAAATGGTGTTTGATGATAGAAATATTTCTGCGGTAACGGGCGATATTTTAGGAGACGGAAATCTTGTTTGCGACACTCGATTGAAAACACTCTCGTTTGACGAGCCTGTAATAGATTATGATGAGCGGCACAAAGAACTGCTAAAGACTCTAAGAGATTCATGGCAAGTCTCCGCCCCAACTACGGGTGGTGTTAAGGGTGATTGATTAGGAGAGATTATGACGATTCTCGACCAGATAGCCATTAAATATGGTGCGGACAAAGGCCCGAACTGGCATAATTACACCTGCTTTTATTCTCTATTCTTTGAACCGATACGGGAAATCGTAAAAAGCATTTTGGAGATTGGGGTTTGGCCGTTAGGCTTTACAGAATTAAGCCTCAAGGGTAAAGAAGCACCCTCTATGCGAATGTGGAAAGAATATTTCCCAAACGCTCAAATTCACGGCATAGATATTCGTCCCGATTGTATGGCAATGGCAGGCGACCGAGTTAATATTTGGATTGGAAGCCAATCGGATGAAATGTTTTTGGTAGATGTTGCGCGAGATGCAGGGATGTTTGATATAATCATTGATGATGGGAGCCATACCCCATCCGATCAGGCTACAAGTTTTCGCACATTGTTCAATTACGTGAAGCCGGGCGGATATTATGTGATTGAAGATACCTTCGCTTCCTATGCTCACGGACTCCCTCAAGAATTTGATATTATGAAAACAGTAAAAGAGATGATAGATAATGTAAACATGCACGGACGAACTCAAATTGGCGATAAGAACAGGGCGTTGACGGAATTAGCAAATGCCACACTTACAGACTTTGAGCGCACGATAGAGGCTGTGTTTGTATCACTAAACACCGCAATAATTAAAAAAACCCAATTGCCGACAACCGCCGAAACAGGATTGTTTTATTCTCATAGGTTGCCAAGGTGAGAAAACAACTCGTATTGTGTAGCTATAAAAACGACGTTTCATGGTGTTCGGAAGTTATCGGATTCGATATTGTTGTTTATGAAAAAGGCGGCATTAAACAAGATATTGCACAAGCAAATGTAGGACGCGAGCACTACACATACACCAAACACATTGTTGATAATTACGAGAACTTGGCAGACCTGATTGTTTTTTCACAAGCAAATCCTTTCGACCATCAGTCCGAATTTATCTTGATGTTAAACGCATTGCCGGAAAACACTAAATTTGAAGCCTTTGGAAACTTGTATATCAATTCAGATAGGTATGGAATGCCTTGCACAGCTTCTTGGATTGGCGGCATTCCAATGGAGCGGGTGTATAGGGAATTATTTAACACGCCATATCCTAATGTCATAGCTTGTTATGCAAATAGCATATTCGCGGCGTCAAAACAACGTATCATAAAACACTCAAAGGAATTTTATGAGAAGATGCTTCGCATGATTGATTACGAACATACGCCTGTAGAAGTATTTTGTTTGGAAAGATTTTGGCACATTATTATGAGTGAACATCAAATATGCCCAAAGCGCAAGGTTTGGTGGAATGGCTGAGAAGCTCGTAAAAGTCCGAAACGAATCTGGGGCAGAATTTATTGTTCCAGAATCACATTATTATTCTTACAAAAAACAACATAAACTTACTCTTTTGGGGGTATTTCTATCAGAAGCTACCCAAGATTTGTCAGTGATTAAAAAAACGTTGTCCTATCTTGATGCAATGTTCCCCGCTGGCATACTTCAAATTCAGATTGCCAATGATGTGCAAGAAACATATAAAAAGTTCATTGAACACGAGTTGCGGGAACTTAAAAAAACGCGCTATGAAAGAATTGGAGAAATTAGTAACCCTTATTATGAAATCTGTGACGAGTCTTGTGTTGTCAAACCACATCTTTTTATAGCAACCGTACCAAATCAATCACAGTTAGCTATTCGGCGTGGCGGGATTCTCTTGTTAATGAAGGATGGAAATTATGAAGATGGTTTCCCCAAGAGTGTGTGGGAGGCCATTGATTTGACAGAGCAAGAAAAGACTTCTGGAATGACATTATTTAGGAAATTCGTCTAATGCGCAGCCTTAATCTATACTGCAAATCTTATAGAAATGACCTTGAACGTGCAAAGAATCTTTTGCAAAGCATCCAAGAGTTTAATTGTGATAATATTCCTTTTGTCATATCAGTTCCAAAGCGTGATAAGCAACTATTTATTGATAGATTGGGGACAGATGGATATGAGCTTATTTGTGACGAAGATATTGTCGAGAGAGATTATGACGATGCGCATGCGTCTCAACAAATCGTCAAATCGCAATACTATAAAACGGGACGAAGCGATGTTGTCGTTGTTATAGATTCGGATGCTTATTTCATACGGCCTTTTTATCGCACTACTTATATGTTTGATGATGATACGCCTTATACATTGATGCACGAATGCAAGGATTATTTGCAAGTAAGTTCGCGGCACAAACTTGGGGTTCACGAAAGATTTAGAAAACAGTTCAGAGAAGAGATGCAACGGCTTATTAGCAGACCCGGACGTAATTATGACTATAATGCTTCGCCAATGATTTTTGACAACCGTGTTTGGAAAGTCTTTGAAGAGAAAATGTTGCCACTTCTTGGAATGGATATTGATACCGCATTAGACAAGTTTAGTGAAGCGGTCTGTTATGGCGAAACAATATTGAAATTTAGCCCAATACCATTAGTGCCAATAGAACCTTCTTTCAAGTTTTTCCATTTGCCAGTCCAGTATAACGAGTGCAAAAATATATTGGGCATGACTGAACAAATGTTAGCGGAGACTTTTGATGGGATTGTCATGCAATCCAATTGGAATGCTCCAATCAGATATTAGGAATTGAGATAATGCCACCTAATCCACTTATGACAGCAGGACTTGAAGAGCGCAGTATGTTTGGCGGGACAGGAGAAAAGAAAATCTCCAAGCGCGTTCATCCAGTCTATGCGAAATACAGAAGACTTTACGGATTCTGGCGCAACTCATACGAAGGTGGTCAGGACTATTGTAAAAAGTATCTGCAAACACACCGGCTTGAATCCAATGATGATTATTCAAAGAGAATTGAGCGTTCCTATTTTCTGAACTATACACGAAACATTGTTGATATATGGACAAACGCTCTTTTTCGAGCTGGGGTTTCGAGGCAAGGCGAGACAGATGAAGGGAAACAATTTCTTGATGACATTACAGGAAAAGGCGTCAGGCCGAATAGTTTTTGGAAACGCGCTTCAACCTATTCATCTATACATGGTCGTTCTTATATTCTAATTGATTCTCCGGTGATTGATATAGATAGAGCACCTGCTATTCGCACAGCGGTTTATGACCAGCAACTCCGCCCTTATCTGAAACTCATTGCGGCGGAATCATTTGTAGATTGGAGCACGGATGATTTAGGGAATTTCAATTGGGCGTTAATCGGGCTATCGCAAACCGAAGATAAAAATCCGCTCGTGGCGAGAGAAACTCAAGAAGTTTATTTACTTCTGGAGCCGGGCAAGTGGACGTTGTTTGACTCAAACGATAAGGTGATCGACGGAGGTGAAACGAAATTAGACGTCGTGCCTATTGTTATTGTTCACCACGTAGATTTTGATGAGAACGAAATCGGCGAAAGCATGATTACGGATATTTCTGAATTGAATAGGGCGATATTCAACTGGACATCTCTCTTAGACGAAATTCTTTACATGCAGACGTTCGGGCAATTAGTGATTGCAGCTAATGAAGGTGAAATTAGCCAAAAGCTTACGGGGACAAAGAGAATTATTACCGTTCCAAAGGATACACCGTTCCCCCCGCTTTATATCAGCCCAGATGCAAGTCAAGCGGGAATCTTTATTCAATGGATAGGCAAGTCTGTTAAGGAAATGTTCCGGTTGGGATTTGCTCGCAAGAGCGGTATTGATGATCCAGAACAGTATAACACAGCAACAGGTAAAGTTCTTGACTTATTTGACTTGCAGCAGGCGTTAGCGAACAAGGCGGCTGCTTTGCAGGAAGCGGACACGAAAGTGGCGGAGATTGTCGGAAAGTTCTATGGCAAAACGGAACGTGCCTATACAGCAGTTTATCCAACACAATTTGATTTACGAACTCTGGAAGGAGAAATCGAGGATTATGCAGGACTGAAGCTGCTCGATTTTGGAACAGAATTTAATTTTGAAATGGCAAAAAAAGTTGTGGCAAAGGCATTGCCACATTTCAATCAAACAGAAACGGATAAAATGTTTGGCTATGTTGAGAAGTGGATAGAAAAGCAGGCGCAAGCCCCTGAATTCACGACTCCGCCAAACGAACCGACAGAGCAACCAGAGGACAAACCTACGGTGTGACTACTCCCGTAAATGAATCACAGGCTTTTTGAATGAGATTGTAGCCCCAATCTCAAAATGTTAATGGCCGCGTTGTGGTCTCTATCCATATAAGGATAATTTGCGTAAAAGTCAAATGGAATCAAAAATGGCAGCAATTGGCAAAATTGCAACAAAGGAGAAGAATCATGGCGAAAGAAGACAAAACAGGAACCAAAACCCACGAAGAATTGGCAGAGGAAAAGGCAAAAGCCAAAGACACTCAGCATGGTTACGACCTTGATAACCTTGCACCTGAATTGCAAAACATTCTTAATACAGGATTCCGCAAGGGTGCTGAGAAAAACGAGGCGGAGGTGAAAACTTTGAAAGAGCAGTTGGAAAAGAACCAGAAAATGATGGAAACGCTTGAAGCAACTGCAAATCTTTCGGAGCAGGAAAAGAAAACCCTGAAAACCAGCATTAATGAAATCAAACTACAATCGAAAACCAAAGAGCAAACACAATTAGAGGAACTCAACGCACTGAAGGCAACCTCCGCGAAGGAAATTGAAGATTTGAAAGCCAATCGGGATTTCTGGAAAGGCACTCATCTCGACAATTTGATTCGCACGGAAATCACTGGGGCTGCTGTTGAAGCGAAAGCATGGAGACCTAATCAGGTTGTGCGGATGCTCTATGACGATGCGCATGTTGTTGAAGTCATTGATGAAACGTCCAAAGAGGTGACAGGGCATAAAGTGGAAATTCGGCTTCCCGCAGAGGAAGACGGAAAACAAATCGTCAAAAGCTACAATGCCACAGAGGGCGTTGCGGCCTTCCTCAAAGAGAATCCGAATCTATTAATATCACAAGTTTCTTCCGGCGCAGGCGTTAAAGGCGCACAAGGCTTTCGCACAGCAAAAGGCATTGTGACCCAAGAAGACTTTGAAAATCCCGATAAGTTTATGACAGAAGAAGGGACAAAAGAAATGGTTGAAGCCTACGCAAGGGGAGATGTTATTTAACATTTGACCTTCTGAGTGCGACAGTGGGTTATCAAGGAGGTAAATTTACATGTCAACTCTACATAGTGGTGCAACAAGCCATGCTACATTTAATCCCGCGATGTGGGCGAATGTAGCTCTTGGACTGTTGCACCGAAACGCGGTTATGCCGCGTCTGGTAACACGAGAATATGAACCCATTGTCGCTACGCAAGGTAAATCAGTTACGATTCCGAAGCGTGGAGTCCCCGTAGTTCAGATGAAAACATCCGGAACGCCAATCGTGCCGCAAGCGATTGCAGGTTCAAATGTGACAGTCAATCTCGATTATCACGCCTGTTGCGATATTACTGTCGAAGATGTGCAGGATGCGCAATCGAGCGTGAAAAACATGATGGGCTATCTTGAAGACCAGTTGTCGGTTATCTCCGCTAAGGTCGATACGGATTTGCTCACCGTTCCGATCACCGCTGTTCCAGCCGCTCAGATTATCACGAGCACAACTGGAACGAAGACGGAAGCGGATATTGTCGAGGCGCGCCGTCTTTTGAACGCGAATCAAGTTCCTGACGACAATCGTTTCTATGTCTGCGAAGACTACGGCGACCTTTTGAGAATAGCTCGTTACACGGAAGCTGACAAACTTGCGAAAGCAGGACGGATTATCGAAGGTCAATGTGGACGTGTTACCGGATTCGATTGTTTTGAAGACTCGCGTGTTGTGGCCGTTACAGGTTCAGCGGGATTCTATAACAACCTGTTTTTCTGGAAGCGCGCCATTGCACTTGTTACGCGGCCTTTAGCCCTTCCGCCTGCCGGAATGGGTGTTCAAGCCTATTACGCTGAAAAAGATGGCTTGGGAATTCGCTTGCTTTATGGTTACGACATCGGAAATCGTGGCGTAACTTTGGCAATCGACATTCTTTACGGTATCGGTGTTGTCGAAAGCAAAGGCATCATTCTCTATCGCGTGTAGCTCTTTTTCTAAGCGTGTTCCAAATCCATAAGGTGGGGGTTGAAGTCCTATATCAGCCCCCGCCACAGTCGGACTCTAATTTATGGCTCAATTAGCAACAGTCAAAAAGTATCCTGCAAGTTTGGAGGTCGTCAATAATTTCGGCGTGAGAACAACTGTTCCGACGTGGTTTTTGAATATGATGATGCCCGTCAAGTATGCGAGCCACATCATCATTGACGAGCTATATACGCACAATCCGCAGTCCGAAACAGACCATGTTTTAATCACTCGGTATCGTGGAGGACTCGGCGATCAGATTTGTATGATTCCGGCCATTGAAGGCTTGCTTGCGAAACACGGCAACAAACTTCATTTGGCAGTGCCTAAACCTTATTTCCCATTGTATGAGAATGTTGGCATAAAGACTGATATGATTGATACGATGGTGGAAGAAAATAATGGCGGTTATTATCGTTTTAGGCAGCGTTTCCGCGAAGTTTATGACATGTACTGCCCAGCAGCCCTTTATGAGCGTTCTGTTGACTACGACGTCAGGAATAGCCGTGTAGAGAATTTCTGCGAGCATTGCCATGTTCCTGTAAAAACTCCAAAAATCAAGCCTGCTATCGGCAAGGATTATTTCTCTGGACTGAAGAGGCCTATTATTGGCCTTGCCCCGCGAGCGGCCTCATGGCTGAAAGAGTGGCCGATTTCTCGAATGGTGGCGTTGGCACAAAGGTTCCAAAAGCGCGGATGGACTCCCGTATGCTTCGACAACAAATTCGTCTTTGACAGCATTCCGTCCATGTCAGGATTGAATATACGGGAGCTTGGAACAGCCTTAAGTCAATTGGATTACATGGTTGCCATAGATTCTGGAATCATGCACTACGCCTTAGCTGTAGGTGTCCCGACGCTTGGATTGTTTGGCGCGACATCAGGCTATCATACTATGAGAGTCTATGCGAAAGGCAAATTTATTCAGAGCTTTTTAAGTGATAGTTGTTTGAGGCCATGTTACTATAGTGATTTCCGTAACTATTACTGCGGCAAGGGGAGTGGGGCTAAACCGGCACAGGGCGGTATCAGACGAGGAAAATATTCAACTTGCATGAAAGAAATCAGCGTAGAATCTGTTGACGCTATGGTTTGTCAAGAACTTGAGGAACAGTAAGATGGAAGAAGAGAAACTTGTTACTATCGAGAATCAATTTGGAGTTCGCCATACGGTAACGGAATCACAATGGATTCGATTGAAGGGCAACCCGACAAATCCTTTGACATTAGTGGTAGAGAAATCTCCAAACGGCAAGAAGCCAATAAAAGAGTTGCCTATTGAAATGCCTTTGCCAGTCGCGCCAGAGCCAGAAGAAATATCGGAAGTCATGGTTTCGCCAGAGCCGCCACCAAAAAGAGGGCGGGGAAGGCCAAAAGGAAGCAAGAGCAATTTAAAAGAAAAGTTTCAGAAAAAACACATTTACAAAGTTCCGCGTAAGAAGAAGAAAAAGAATTCAAAAGCTCCGAATGTTGGGCGAAAGACTCCATCCAGAAAGTCTTTAGCTGAAAAGAAGTTGTTAGGCTTCGAGACGAGGACTTAGAATTATGCCGAGCGAAATAGTAACGACAGTTGGTGGGTCAACCTCGAATAGCTATGCGACAGTCGCAGAGACTACAACGTATCTTGGCGACCGCTTAGGGACGTCAAATTGGACAAACGCATCTGCTGACGAAAAGGCGCAAGCATTATTACAAGCCGCTGTCCAAATTGATATGTACAAGTTTCTTGGACAGAAAAGATATGATGTTGCGCAAGGAAATTCCAATTATCAGTCTATGAAGTGGCCTCGAACATTTAATGTCGGATATGATTTGCCAATAGAGACACCACAATATAATAATACCAGTTTTCCTAATGGTCATTGGTCTTTTGACAGCGACAGTAATCCGATTATTCCCACAGAAATCAAACGTGCCCAGATGGAACAAGCGTTGTCTCTTTTGAAAAATCAAGGTGGTCAAGTTGACAGGGCGAGTCTCCGCGCTCAAGGTGTAACATCTTTTCAGCTTGGCGGCTATGGCGAATCCTTCGGGAAGGGTGGACAAGGATTTCTGTCTCCGGAAGCTCGAACACTGCTATCGCCATTTCTGAAGCATGGGGCTGAAATTGCGCGAGCATAGTGATGCCAAAACCCAATGACAAAATAGCTGAACAGCTTGTTATACTTTACAAGAAGTCTATTGAACGGCTTCAGAAGATATTGATTGGTTTA
>Ga0180007_10002388_pt1 | contig 22565 bp, 24 predicted proteins | sample MM_PC_MetaG_FD_121122 | JGI IMG/M metagenome (GOLD analysis project Ga0180007, IMG submission 121122) | Groundwater microbial communities from the Aspo Hard Rock Laboratory (HRL) deep subsurface site, Sweden - MM_PC_MetaG | ecosystem: Environmental > Aquatic > Deep subsurface > Groundwater... | reverse complement strand
TTAGTGGTTTCTACATATGAAAACAATAAAAAAAGGTGTTTTCATATCGTAGTCGTGAATTTTACGGGCTCACGGTAGAAACTTGACCTCCACATCAGGTCGATTATACGATACATTGAATACCCCTTCATTATAGCAATCAAAATTTAAAAAGTAAAGGCAATTTTTTGTAAAAAAAAACGGAAGGGCTTACATCCGTTTAGAAGTGCTAAATTGTGATTTTATTATCTTCCTTAAATTGAGGAAGTAATATTTTTATGAGAATAGCAGATAAAACCATACCAACTAAAATGGCAATGACAAATCCCCACCAGTTATCCATTAATGGAATCACAAAGATGCCACCGTGAGGAATAGATAAAGTTGTTCCCAGTGCTGCAACGAGTGCACCTGCTACTGCACTACCTGCCATTAATGATGGCAATATGTATTTAGGATTATCAGATACGAAAGGAATAGCTCCTTCAGTCATAAAGGTGGCTCCCATAATCCAATTCATTTTCCCAAGTTTTCTATGATCTAATGAAAATTTATCTTTAAATATTAATGTAGCTAAAGCTAAACCTAAAGGTGGCGTCATACCTCCAGCCATGACTGAAGCCATGAACATCGATGCTGATCCATCAACGATGGATGCAATCCCAATGATGTAAGCAATCTTATTAACCGGTCCACCCATATCATATGCCATCATAGCTCCGGCAATGAATCCAATGCCTATAGCACTCATACCACTTAATCCGCTTAAAAAGGCTTGTAATCCATTTGTCACTGGAGTCATAACGATATTAACACCAAGCATTAAAATGGCTGTGAATAGGGTACCAAAGACGGGAAAAACGATCATGGTCTTTAGACCACTCCATGCGTGTGGCAATTTGGATAAAAGCTGAATCAAACCTAATGTCAAATATCCTGCAACGAACCCTCCGAGGATTGCTCCTAAAAATCCGCTTCCTCCTGATAATGATAAAGCTCCTGCAACAAACCCAGGAACTAATCCAGGACGATCAGCAATTGAATAAGCGATGTAACCGCTCAAAATGGGAAGCACAAAGTTCATAATGATTGTTCCAGTTGAATTGAACCATTCGGATATTGTGGTACCAGATCCAAAATCTATGGAACCAAATTGTGTTGAACTAGAAATAAATGAAAGAGCAATAAAAATACCTCCCGCAACAATAAACGGGAGCAAATATGTTATTCCACTCATCATATTTTTATAAATATTCCATCTTCTTTTCATTTAAGTCTTCCTAATTAATATATATGAAATTTGCCTGTTATTGCATCTTGCAATAATTCTTTTGCATTTGAGATTGCTTTTGTTACTGGTACTAAAATGATTGGCTTTCCACGAAATCTTTCCAATTCCACATGAATATCAGCAGCAATAATGACCACATCAGCATCTTGGATATCTTGAGAGCTTAACTTGTGCTCAACGCCCATAGCTCCATTGGTTTCAACTTTGATTTGAATACCTAAATGTTTTGCTGTTTGTTCAAGCATTTCTGCAGCCATATATGTATGCGCAATTCCAGTGGGACAAGCAGTTACGCAAACTATTTTAATCATGCCTTGTCGATTGTATGAAGAATATCAAGAACTTCTTGAGATGTTTTCGCTTCCAGAAGTTGATCTCTGAATTCCTCATGAATTAAATTTCTTGATAGAAGGGCTAAAACTTGAAGATGTGAATTAGATCCACTTTCTGGCATAGCGATCAAAAAGAATAATTTTGCGGGTTCATTATCAAGACTCTCAAATTCAATACCATCATTTGTTCTTCCAAAAACTAAAGATGGTTTTGTGACATATTTCGACTTTGTATGTGGTATTGCAATTTTGAATCCTATACCTGTTGATCCTAAAGATTCTCTTTCATAAACATCTTCCATAAACAGTTTTAAATCTGATATTCTATTTTCTGCTTTTAACATGTTACTCAATTCTGTAATTACCTGACTTTTTGTTTTTGCCTTTAAATCGAGTTGAATCAATGGAAGATCAATAAGCTCGCTAATTTTCATGAATGAATCTCCTTTATTTTTATTTTCTTTTGATATGCTTTGAGTGTTTCCTGTCTAGCTAGTCCTTCTTCAAATACGGTTGCTGATCCTGCAGATACTGCATCTAGATAGGCGTTTTTTAGGTCTTCATTTTGAATATAGGATCCTATAAATCCTGCAATCATTGAATCTCCTGCACCTGTTGTATTGATAGCATGCCCATGAATAAGGCTTGCTCTATAAATATGTTTATCGTTGACAAAAAGTGATCCTTTAGATCCCATAGAGATCATCACATTTTGAGCACCTAGTTGGATTAATTTTCTTCCGTAAGCAATCAATTCATCCATTGATCCAATTTTGATATCAAAATACTCTTCTAATTCTGATAAATTGGGTTTAATTAAGAAGGGTTTGTGATCGAGTAGCTCAAGTAACTCTTTGCCTGGAATATCCATAATAAACTTTACTTGATTTTGATTACATGCCTTTGCTATTTTAAGATATGCGTCTTTTTGACCTAAGCAAGAGCTTCCTGAACATATCAATAAATCATCTTTTGATAATTTTTCAATTTGATTGATTAATTTCTGAAAATCAAGGTCAGAAATTTCAGGTCCTTTATCATTAATATCTGTCTCTTTGGTGCCGTGATTGAGTTTGATATTAATTCTGTTTAAACCATTGATTTTAATAAATTCACTTTGTATATGCGGATAGTTTTTAAGATCAGATTTAATAAATTCCCCGGTAAATCCGCCTAAAAATCCAAGAGCAACATTATCTACTCCCAAATTATTTAGTACGACAGCAACATTGATACCTTTGCCACCGGCTCTCATCAGTGATTGATTAATCCTATTGAGTTTATTAGATTCTAATGATGCTAGATTGATGATGTAGTCAACCGCTGGGTTGAGTGTGCATGTATAGATCATGAAATCATTCTCCTTTATTTGATAGAACGTCTTATCTTATCATGTGTCCACCGATATTATATCAATTATTAAGAAACTTTTCCATCAAATACGTGCTAAATCCTTGTTTAGAACAAAAGACCCCCTAGGAGGTCTTCTATGCGATTGTTTTTCTTTTGAAGTTTCCATAAACATTTTTGACTGGTCGTGTAACGATAAAAGCATTTGAATCAACGTGTTTAACCAATTGGAGTAACGTATGCAACTCATAAGATGATATCACAACATAAATCAATGTTTTTTCATGATGCGAGAATGCACCTTCAACCTTCATTAAGGTAACACCTCTATAGACCTTTTGCAGAATTTCATCAACAAGTGCTTGTGGTATTGAAGTAATGATGTCTACGGATAAAAATTGGTAAGATGTGTGCATGCGATCAGTCATGATGGTTGAAACGATAATTCTGATAACGGTATATGATGCAATCACACCACCGGTAATGATTTCTCCACTAGGACTCATTCTACCACCGACAATCAGTGCCCCAATGATTGCTATAAATAAATTCATCAGCATGGAAATAAAGCCTACTGATTTTCCTTTCTTAAAAGAAAAATACTGAGCTAAAATATCAAGTCCACCAGTTGATGTGCCAAAACGAAGTGCACCACCAGCACCAATACCAATAAGTAAACCACCAAGAACTGCGGCAGCAAAAGCATGTTCAACACCATTGAGACCCATATTGAGTTTTGGAAACCAGCTTAAGATGGTTGCTTGGACAAGAACTGAGATTAAGCTGTGGATGGTAAATCGATGTGAGACACCAAACCATCCGACAAGTAAAACTGGAATATTCATTATGATGACAAATAACCCTAAAAAGTTTGGTCCTACATCAATGCTAAACCAAACGAACATAGCATCTCTGACGAGCTGTCCCAAACCTGGTATGCCACCTGTATAAAGAGGAACGACTGATGCTTCAAGAAACCATGAGACCCCAATACCATAGATAATCGTAAAAATGACAACGGCTATCAATCGTTCGAGTTCGGGATATATTTTATCTTTAAAAGCTTCCGAATGAAGCCATGCTCTTAACTTATTCATTTCTGTCTTTGAGAATCTCCTCTAATTTTTTGACTGTATCAAACCGTTCAAATAACACTTCTGCTTTACCCAAAGTTTGTGCTTCATAGCTTCCAAATTGTGAAAGGGATTCAAAGCTCAAATCTGTAATTCCAATTTGATCTGCTATTTTCTTTGATGTTGTTGGTATAAATGGTTGTAAAGTAATGGCAATATAACGAATGGTTTCAAGTAACTGATAAAGCACATGATCTAAAACATCTTGTTTATTTGGATCCTTAAAAAGTGCCCATGGTTCTGAAACATCAATATATTTATTAGCAAATCTGGCAAGTTTCACGATTTCTTCTAAAGCATCAGCAACCTTAAGCTCATCCATATATTTTCTGATCTCTGGTAATATATCAAGACATTTCTCCTTAAGACTTAATTCAAAAGGTTCTATTAATATTGTTTTTTTGACAACACCTTCACGATATTTGTGTGCCATACCAATTGTTCTGTTGACTAGGTTGCCGATTGTATTTGCAAGGTCGCTATTGTTTCTTTCAATGATGAGTTCAAATGTAATGTTACCATCTTGAGCAAATGGTATCTCATGGAGTACATAGTATCTAATGGTATCAACACCAAAGTAGCGAACCAAATCATCGGTGTACATAACATTACCAACCGATTTACTCATTTTCCCTTTATTAACCAATATCCAGGGATGACCGAATACCTGTTTTGGTAATTCTAAACCTAAAGCCATCAAAATAATTGGCCAGTAAATCGTATGGAATCTTAAGATATCTTTACCAATCAGATGAACATCTGCTGGCCAGTATTTACTAAATTCGATACTATTAGGTTGATCAGGATTGTAGTTAAGTCCTGTAATATAATTACTTAAAGCATCAATCCAGACATAAACAATATGCCCTTCATCAAACTCAACCGGAATTCCCCATTTAAAGGATGTTCTGGATACTGATAAATCTGGAAGTGGTTCTTTGAGAAAGTTTTGTATCATTTCGTTTCTTCTAGATTCTGGTTCAATGAATTCAGGATGTTGCTCGATATGCTTGAGCAATTGTTCTTGATAAGGCACAAGTTTCAAAAAATAGGCTGCTTCTTTTGTCCAAACTGGTATATCGCCATTAGGAGCTTTACCGTCAACGATATCTTTTTCAAGTATGAAGGCTTCCTCAGCAATTGAATACCATCCTTCATATTCGCCTAAATAGATATCGTCTTGTTCATATAGTTTCTTAAAGATTGCTTGAACAGCTTTGATGTGTCTTTCATCGGTTGTTCTCACGAATTGATCATAGCTGACATCAACCTTTTTATAAATGCGTTTGATCTCCGATGAGATGTAGTCAACATATGTTTTTGGTGATAGTTCATTAGCCTTTGCTTTATTCTCTATTTTTTGACCATGTTCATCGGTTCCAGTCTGAAAAAAGACATCATAGCCATCTAGTCTTTTAAATCTGACAATAGCGTCAGCTAAAATTGCCTCATAGACATTTCCAATATGAGGGATTGCTGATGCATATGCAATTGCTGTTGTTAAATAATAGGTCTTGTTCATTTTCATTACCTCCATAAAAATATAAAATCGCCCTTAAAAAAATCTAAGGACGAAAATTTCGCGGTACCACCTTAGTTCTAGCATTGCTAGCACTCAAAATCCTTAACGCGGACTAACGTCTTGGTCTACCTATCGACCAAAAGGCTCGAAAACCATGTTCATCAGATGAAGGATTCGTTTGCACCTACCACGAACTCTCTAAACACATTTCATCTCACTACTCTTTTTCTCATTGCCTATAATAATCTTATTATATATGAATTACCTTAAAAATCAAGTATTATTATTGTCAATCTTAAATGCTTGATAAACTTCGCTTTTGGGAATTCCACGCTGAACAGCGACTTGTTTCATAGCATCCTTTTCTGTTACTCCTGATAGGATGAGTCTTCGCACGTGATCAACTACAGACTCATCAAAGCTTTCTTGGAAATGAGTATCACCTTCGATGATGATCACATATTCGCCTTTAGTGTTGTGTTCCATTTCTATAGCTTGACTTAATGTTGTTCTGATGATGGTTTCAAAAGTCTTTGTGAGTTCTCTTGCCAAAGAAATATTGCGTTCTCCAAGTATCTGATAGATGACCTTGATGGTTTTATCGATGCGTAGTGGAGATTCATAAATGACAAGGGTTTCTTTCCTATTGATATATTCAGATAATGTTTTCTTCATATCAACTTGCTTTCTAGGTAAAAATCCTAGAAATGTAAAGGGTTGGATGATGAGTCCTGATGTGACAATAGCAGCAAGTAGAGCACTAGCTCCAGGAATCGATACAACATGATATCCTGATTCGATGACTTTTTTGATGATTTCAAATCCAGGATCGTTGATTCCTGGTGTTCCAGCATCACTAATGAGTGCGATGTTTTTCTGTTCACTCAAGAAGTTGATGATCTGAGATTCTTTTTCATCCTTATTGAATTCATGATAGCTGATCATCTGTTTTTTTATTTGATAATGATTAAGTAGAACTGAAGATGTTCTTGTATCTTCTGCTAAAATAACATCCACTTCATTCAATATTTCAACTGCGCGATAGGTGATGTCTTTAAGATTGCCTATGGGTGTTGAAACTACATATAGCGTAGGTTTGGGTTCCTTAAAGCTTTTCTGCATTAGTGACCGACAACTCTCTTTGCACGTTCTCTTAAATCTCTTTCCATATAGACAAGACGCATTAATTGTTTTTTCTTCGTTTCATCAATTCCAAGTTTTTCTCTAAGTTCCTCAAGAAACTCGTGCTCTGATGTGTTGTAAAAATCATCGGACATTGCAACTTTGACCAAATTTAAGTAAACAATATTCTTTACCTTGTTTGGTGAAGAAATAAAATAATCTGTTGTTTGCTTGAGGTTTTTACTTAAAGCAAAGTGATATTCAGCAACAATATTGTCTCCAACTTCTGCGAGCATCATATTGAGTAATCTTTGTTCTATCTCCGTTGGTGATCCATCAACAGATACCATACGCATGGCTAAATCAAGAAACTTCAATTTTTCTTTTCTATTAAGTACGCTTAGTAACATATGCTCTACCTCCATATATATCGACCAATTCTTTGGTTAATATGTGCTTTTCATAATATAAGATAAGTGGTGGTTCCACTTTCATGCCAGGTTGCCCATTCTTAATGGCTTCGATCAAAACATGGTTGGGTGGAGTATTTAAATAAGGATGCACAAATCTTATGCGTTTGATCTCCAATAAGTAAGTGTTCATCACATCAACTATTTCTGCAAACCGATCAGGTCTATGGATCATAAAGAAATGACCACCAAATTTTAAAGTTTGAGAAACTGTTTCCAATAATTCATTAAGTGACAGCATAACTTCATGTCTAGCTATGGTATCATCTTCGTTATCATTGACATTACTCTTTTCGTTGACTTTAAAGAAGGGTGGATTACTGATGATGACATCAATATTCTTTTCATCTAATGTCTTGACATCCTGATGCAAACAAGATAGCTGATGACTTAGTTGATTGAGCTCGATGTTTTTCAAAGCTTGTTTGTACCGATCTTCTTGAATTTCAACTCCGGTAATTTTCGCTTGCGTTTTTTTGCTCATATAAAGCATCAATGCACCAGCGCCCGTACCAAAATCAAAAAGTGTTTTTGTTTTTGCAGGAACCTTGATAAAATCTGCCAACAAAACGGTATCCAAATTGAAAGCTTGTCTGGATTTTTGGTCGATCCAAAGATCTGTTCCAAGGACTGTTCTAAGCATTATTCTTCAGATCGTTTAATTTCTGAAAGCGGAAGCCATTCAATGCCTTCGCCATCAATATGTTTCACTCTAATTTTTTGCCCGATGATATTTAAATCAATCACCTTAGCCAATCCTTTTTCAGTTTGAACTTCTTCATTGACATCAGGTAAAATCTTTTTCAATTCCGTATACACATCATCTTCATATTTTATGCAACATAACAATTTTCCACATACACCTGAAATCTTTTGTGGATTTAGTGCGATATTTTGATTTTTTGCCATCTTAATTGATACTGTATCAAATTCACCAATGAATGTTGTGCAACACAAAATGAGACCACAAGGACCAATGCCACCAATCATCTTAGCTGCATCTCTTGGTCCAATTTGTCTTAACTCGATACGTGTATGATAGATTTCACTTAAATCTCTAACAAGATTTCTAAAATCCACTCTCGTTTCAGATTCAAAATAGATAAGCAATCTCTTTCGATCTAAGGTATACTCAGCACCTAAAACTTTGATTTCAAGTTCATTTTGAACTGCTAGAATTTTAGATTTTTCGATGACGCCCAACTCAAGCGTCTGATTATATTCATCTTCTTTGATATCGCCATCGGTTGCTTTTCGAATAATAGGTTTTAACTCGCTAATCAAATCTGTTTCTTCAATGTCTTTAAATAGATAGACCTTACCAATTTCGATACCTCTTGTTGTTTCGACAACAACAAAATCTTTAATTTCTATATTTAAATCTCCATAGGAGAAGTAATACTTTTTGCCTGCTTCTTTGAATTGTACCAATGCAACTTTCACTTTCTCACCTCATCTTTTCCAACGTGTATGATAATTGATCGAGCGCAAGCTCGAGGTTAATATAATATGATTGACGCTCTAATATGGATTGAATCTTTTCGATAAAAGCATTAATATCTTTGATTTGCAACAAATCACTTTGAAGCTGAATCTGTTCTCTTAAAAATTGATATGTAATTTCTTGATGTGCTTTATAGTGAATGAGATCTAGAAAATAAAGCAGGATAAGTTCAAGAAAGTTCATAAAGAAATCTCTATCTTGGATTAAAAAACGTCCCTTTTGAGCAAAGTAAAGCGGAAAAGAAATATCTTTATTTGACCAATTTGTTACAAGTGATTCTACAAAATTAACCATTTCTATAAAATTGGGATTTTCAGCAAATAAAATGGCTTCATCAATATTTTTAGTTAAATATGGAACAAGCACTGCTATTTTTTCTTCAATGCCTTGTTCAAGTAATTCTAGTTCCAAATCTTTTTCGTCAATACTCTTTAAGTGTAGGACTTGGCTTCTAGATATGATTGTCCGAATGACATCCTCATAATTATCAGTGAGAAGAAATCCGTAAACATTATGACTGAGTGGTTCTTCCATAAACTTGAGTAGACTGTTTGCTGCTCCAGTTCCAATCTTTTCAATACTCTTAATGACATATATGCGCGGACCGCTGACAAGTGCGGTTTTAGAAAATTCTTTTTGAAGCTCTAATATCTGTTCTTTTTTTATCGTTAAGCCATCAGGTTCTATAACCATCATATTGGATATTTTACGTTCAACAATTTGTTGTTTTAGATGCGAGACATCTTCACGCTTTTGACTTAATATGAGAAATGCAACTTCATCCACCAATTGTGATTTACCGCTACCTTTTGGACCACTAATTAAATAAAGGTGTGATAATCTATTTTTTTGGATTGTTTGCTTAAAGAAATAAAGTGCTCTTTTCATAGTTTTTCTCTAATTTTAGTAATAATCTGATGCTTGATTTCCTCAATGCTTTGCGTGCCATCTATAGTTACAATTCTTTGGGGATACATTTGTGCAATCTTTAAATATCCTTGACGCACTTTTTGATGAAAATCAACAGTTTCTTGATCTAAGCGATCATATTTGTCTCTATTTGTTATTCTAGCCATGCCTACAAGTGGATCTAAATCAATATAAAATGTCAAATCGGGCATATGATATGTTGCATATTGATTGATATTAAGAACAAAATCAAAACCAAGATCTCTTGCATATGCTTGATAAGCAAGTGAACTGTCTAAATATCTGTCACATAAGACGATTTTGTTTTCATTAAGAGCAGGTAAAATCACTTCATCAAGATGCTGAGCTCTTGATGCAGCCAAAAGAAGAGCCTCTGTGTAAGGCGTTACCCCAACGTATTTAGGGTTTAAAATGACATCTCTGATTGCTTCTGTAATTAAACTTCCACCAGGTTCTCTTGATGTTTTAACATCGTAATCCTGGCAGAGCATTTCAGCGATATCTTTGATTAATGTTGTTTTACCGGTGCCTTCGCCACCTTCAAAAGTGATAAACATTCGATCTCTCCTCTTGTATCAATTATAGCATGTTAATAGAAGATTTTGACCAAAAATAATCCTCTTGCATCTGCTGTTTTTCCAGCAAGAGACCGGTCATTGGTTTCAAATATTTCCTTTATGGCTGATGGATCTTTCTTTCCTAATCCGATTTGTATCAATGTGCCCATCATTGAGCGAACCATATATTTTAAAAAACTGTTTCCATGAAAAATAAAGGTATAGTGTTTCTTACTTTCTTTAATTGCCACATTATAAATGGTTTTTATTGTGGGTTTGTCTTTAACTAATTGTGAAAAACCCTTAAAATCATGAGTTCCTACAAAATCATAGATGGCTGTCTTAATAGGTTCAATGTCTAGATTTTTAATGAAGACTTCATAATTCTTAGAAAAAACAGTACTTGGATTTTTAGCAACAACATATTTATAAATCTTAGACTTCGCACTGTGTCTTGCATGGAAATCGGATTTAACTTTTTTTATTTTCTTGATTCTGATATCTAATGGTAATCGATCGTTGACACGCAACCAATCTGATGTTTCCATATTAAGATTGCTGTCAAAATGGAAAACCTGTCCAATTGCATGAACACCTTTGTCGGTTCTTCCTGCACTGTGTATTTTTATTTCCGTTTGAGTCATTAAACGAAAAGCTTTTTCGATAACCTCTTGAATGCCTAAGCCGTTGTTTTGTCTTTGAAACCCGTTATAAATCGATCCATCATAACTCACAACTGCCATGTATCTCATATCATCACCTTAGAATAAATGATTAGACCAAGGATTACAAATGCAACTATCAAACTGAAAATATCAACAAATCCAATATGATACTCGTCAATTCTTGTTCGTTTTGCACCAATGATGTAGCCTCTTACTTCCATTGCATTGCCTAAGTCTTCTGCTCTTTTAAATGATATGACAAATACAGGAATTAATAATGATATGATTTGTACGACTTTATCTTTAAATTTGCTTTCTTTAAAATCAACACCACGAGATGCTTGAGCTTTCATAATCTTTTCGGTTTCCCCTAAAAGTGTTGGAATATATCTTAACGTCAAAGAAAGCATCATTGCAATAACATCAACAGGTACTTTAATGATTTTTAAGGGTTTTAATAATGATTCAATACCATAATTCAAATCCGTCGTCATTGTAGTGAATGTAAGTAGCGAGGTCATGATGATGACATTGGTAATACGAATGAAAATAAATCCTGCACGAATTAATCCCTCATCATAAATTGAAAGTGTATAACTAGTAAATCCAACATAGGGTAGCATCGCCTGGATAAAGAAAACCATAAAAGCAGTGAAGAAAAAATAAAGAATGCGGGTTTTAACATATTTCTTTGACCAATTATAAAATAGGAGCCATAAAATAATCCCAATAATACTAGTCAATGAGATATACATAACAATAGGTGCTGTGACAAGTGTTCCAGTTTTCACGTAGAACAATTGAATGAAAAATGTAAAGGTTAATAAGAAAACAATAGGTCTTAGCCCATTTAGGACTTTTCTCATGGGAATTCCTGAAGATGCTGTCAAAATCATGATACCCACAAAAATAAGTGACATCGTGATTAAGGGAATGGCATTGACTGAAATTGGAATTAAGAAAGTTCCTACTAAAAGAACAACTAAACTTAAAATCTTAATTCTTGGATCTAAACGATGAAGCCAAGAGTTTCCAGGGATAAATTGTCCAATTGTAATATTATTCATGAGCAACCTCCTTTAGATAACTAAGGAGACTGTCAAAATCATATTTAGGTTGATAAGGTATGCCAATTTCTTTTTCTAGGTGTCTTAAGATTTTGAGTGGCGTTGGTAAATCCAAATGAAATGAATCAAATTCCTTATGTTCAAAAAGTGCTTCTTTTGTTCCATCAAAGACAAGGTTACCATCCTTAAGAACGATCACTCTTTTTGCATATTCAGAAACCAAATCCATATCATGTGAAATGAGAATAATTGTCTTGTTCTCTTTTTCATGAAGTTCTCTAAAAATCCCCATAAGATCGTTTCTTCCTTTTGGATCCAATCCTCTGGTTGGTTCATCTAATACGAGTATTTCTGGTTCCATTGCTAAAATGCCTGCAATAGCAACTCTTCTCATCTGACCACCTGAAATACGGAAAGGTGACTGCTCGTATAAGGATTCGTCTATACCTACAATACTTGCTGCTTTTTTAGCCATAACCATAGCTTCTGCTTCAGTAGACTTGAAGTTTTTAGGTCCAAACATAATATCTTTTAATATGGTTTCTTCAAATAATTGATATTCAGGAAATTGAAAAACAAGACCTACCTTCTGACGAAGATAATTGATCTTTTCTTTTTTCTTAGGTGGTAGGTTTTGGCCAAATACGACAACATTCCCACTACTTGGAAGTAATAATGCATTCATGTGTTGGACAAGTGTTGATTTACCAGAGCCGGTTTGACCGACAATAGCAATGAACTCTCCCTTATCCTTTATTTTTAAATTGATATGGCGAATGGCATCATAATTAACTTTTAGGCCTTTGTATGCGAAACTTACATCTTTGAATTGTATGCCCATAATGCCTCCAATACTTTAGAATCAATGGTTTTATCTTTTGCTATTTCGTTATATAGGCTAATTTCAAAAGGCAATTCAAGATTAGAAGATTTTAATAGCTCTTCTTGATTGAATACTTCTTTTGGCGTTCCTGTTAAGATAACTTCTCCATCTTTTAAAACTATCAGATAATCACTTTGTGCTGCAAATGATAAATCATGAGTAATTGTGATGATTGTTTTGTCTAAATTTTTATTTAATACTTTGATAAGATTGATGATTTCTTGTGTACCCTCTGGATCAAGCATCGAAGTGGCTTCATCTAGAATCATGATATCTTGTTCCATTGCTAATGCACCTGCAATAGCAACTCTTTGTTTTTGACCGCCTGATAGTTGATGTGGCTCTTTGTTTAGAAATTCCTCCATACCAACTAAAGTTGAATAATGATTAATCTTATCTACCATTTGATCATGTGGAATACATTGATTCTCTAAACCAAAAGCAATATCGTGTCTCACTGTGACGCCTACAAACTGATTATCAGGATTTTGAAAAACAATGCCTATTTTTTTTCTAATTTCCACAATATGTTCTTCATCCAGTTTCATACCATCAATATAGATTTCTCCAGAAGAAGGTGATAATAAGCCCACTAAAAGTTTAGAGAGTGTTGATTTTCCTGATCCATTATGTCCTAAAACAGATACCCAAGAACCCTTGGATATCTCTAAATTGACATGCTTTAACGCCTCATCAACACTATTATATGAAAAGCTCAAATCGCTTACTTTAATCATCAATTTCACCTACATTTCGTACCTTAACATTATATCATGTATAAGAAATATTATAAAGATAACTGAGTTCAATTTGACTGTTTTCACTTTGTGAAGATAGAAAACCTTATTTTATAAACTGATTTGTCCCATAATTCAATAATGATATGTAAATAATTAGCGTTTTTTGAATAAATTCTTTATAATAGTACTGAGTATAAATGAGGTGAAATAAAATGGTATTACATTTAACAACAGAAAATTTTGAAAAAGAAGTATTGCAAAGTGATTTACCTGTACTTGTTGATTTTTGGGCAACATGGTGCAGTCCTTGTCTAAGAGTTGTGCCAATTCTTGAAGAGCTTGACAAAGAAGTTATTGGCTTAGCAAAAGTAGGTAAACTTGACGTAGATGCAGAGTATGAAATTGCTGACCAATTTGGCATTATGAGTATTCCTACTATAGTCGTTTTTAAGAATGGCAAGGTTCATCAATCAGTTCTTGGTGTACAGTCGAAAGCAACTTTAAGAAAATTACTAGAAGTATGAAAAAAGTTATCATCATTGGATATGGTCCCGCAGGAGTTACTGCGGCCATTTATCTTAAAAGAACCGGTATCGATCCTTTAGTTATAGGAAAAGATTTAGGTGCTTTAGATGGTTATTCTGATTTAGTTGAAAACTTCTATGGGTTTAGTGAGCCTATTGAAGGATATAAACTTATTCAAAATGGTGTTGACCAAGCTAAAAATTTAGGTATAGAGGTTATAACCGATTCGGTTATCTCACTCAAGCAAGATGAGACAGGATTCATCGTAAAGACACAAAAAAAATCTTATCATTCAGAAACTGTTTTACTGGCTACAGGAAAAACAAGACAAACATTAAATATTCCAGGTTTTTCAAAGTATCGTGGAAAAGGAATTAGCATGTGTGCAACTTGTGATGGTTATTTTTATAGAAGAAAGAAATTGGCCATTGTTGGTTGTGGACCTTATATGTTACATGAATTAGAATACTTAAACAGAATATCAAGTGATATCACTGTTTTCACACATGGTAACAAGTTATCTACTGAAATTGAAAATCCTATAGTTTCTGATCAAATTTTATCATTTAGGGGCGACGAAAAAATAAGTCATATCGTAACAGAAAAAGGCGAATATCCTGTTGATGGTGTCTTCATTGCTCTAGGCGTTCCTAGTTCTGTTGACTTCGCTTCTCAACTTGGTGTTGTCGTAGAAAAAAATAATATTTCAGTAGATGAAAACTATCAAACCAATATCGAAGGTTTGTTCGCTGCAGGAGATATTATTGGTGGAAAATTGCAAATTGCTAAATCAGTTTATGATGGAATGCAAGCAGCTGACTCCATTTATTTGTATTTAAAAAATAAGTCAAAAAAAGCCTAGTTAAGCAATTAACCGGCTTTTTTATTTATATGCTTTTTTTATTTTATAGCTTTGTATCATCAACAGCATCAAGATATGCTTTGATTGGTTCTACTATCTTGTGGACTGATCCTTTTTTAAAAGGATTCATCAGATTTGCTGATTCAACTAAACCTAAGAAACTCTTAGATCCGCCTAGTCTACATAGAGATAAATAACTTTCAAGTGCTTCTTTTCTGTTGGTCTGATGTTTAATCCAATACTGGAATGCGCATACTTGGGCTAGCGTGTAATCAATATAATAGAATGGTGACCCAAAGATGTGACCTTGTCTAAACCAGAAAGTTCCTTTTTCTAAAAAAGCATCGTCGCCATAGTCTTTAAATGGCATGTATTTTTTTTCTAATTTTCTCCATGTCGCTTTTCTTTCATCTGGTGTCATCTCTGGTTTTTCATAAATATGGTGTTGGAATTCGTCAACTAATACACCATATGGTAAGAAAGATACGGCCCCCGCTAAATGACTGAATTTATACTTTGGTGTATCCTCTAAGAAGAATTGATCAATCCATGGCCAAGCTAAAAATTCCATACTCATTGAATGAATTTCTGCAGCTTCCATGGTTGGCCAACGATAATCAGGTAGCAAATCTCTACTTTGATAAACCTGAAAAGCATGCCCTGCTTCATGTGTTAAGACATCGACATCATGTGATGTGCCATTGAAGTTTGCAAAAATGAATGGAGAACGATACTCAGGAATATACGTGCAATATCCTCCACCTTGTTTTCCTGGCTTACTATCTAATTCCAATAATTCTCTATCTAACATAAAGTTAAAGAATTCAGAAGTCTCTGGAGACATTTCATCATACATCTTCTTTGCTCTTTCTACCTGCCATACGCGATCACCTTTTGGTGTTGGGTTTCCAGATAAAAAGGATAAAGCTAGGTCATATGATTTTGGATTTTCAATACCGAGGCGCTTCGCCTTTCTTTCAGTTAGATTTGATACAAGGGGAACTATGTCTTCAAACACTTGGTCTCTATATGTCTTGACATCAACAGCTGTATAATCAGTTCTACCAAAACGATCATATCCAAGTTGAACGAAATTTTTATATCCTAATTTTTTAGCAATTTCATGACGGACTTTAACCATGTCGTCATAGATGCGATCAAATTGAGCTTCATTATCTTCGAAGAATTTAGAGACAACAAGCTGCGCTTGGTGTCTTGTTTCTCTATTGATGTCTTGAATGAATGGTGCCATTTGACTTAAATTATAAGTACCACCTTGAAACTCAATTTTTGCAGAAGCAATCAGTTTTCCATATTCAGTTGATAGCTTATTTTCTTGTTGCAAATCAGGAATGATCTCTGGTTTAAACGTCTTTTTTGCTAGTTCATTTCTAAGAAACATAAGTGAACCAAACTCTTTTTCTAATCCTTTTCTGTTTGAAGATGAGAGTAATTTCTCAATGAATTGATGCTCATATTGTTGTAAGTGTGGTCCATTCTCATCGAAAAATTCTTGTTCTTTTTCATAGAACTCATCAGTCGTGTTTAGACTATTTCTTACAGATACGAGTGTGCCACTTGTAGCTACCTTATCATTGATTTCAAATAATCTATAGACAGCTTTGATTTCTGTATCAAGATCTTTTCCTTCTCCAATCAATGCAATTTGTTCTTCAAGCTCTTTTTTTACCTTTTCCAAATCAGGTCTTTCATACTTGTAATCATTAAATTTTAACATAAGTATACCTCTTTCCTTAACGTTTATTATAACTGTTTGTTATAAGAATAACAAGAATCATGAAAAACGTCACATGATTCTTATTTTTTTATGCCTTCATTCTATCAAATAATGTAGCTGACTTAGTTTTCACATAGTAGATTAATGGAGCCAACATGATTAAATTCACAGCAATCATCAATAACGTAATCATTGTAAATGTCGTAACATCACTCATAAAATAATAGAAAACACCATTGATTGCTATAAATGCAAATCCACCAAATATACCCAATATTGCACCTGCGCTTTGTTTGACTACTTCTTGTTCATTAACATAGTCAAATTTTGGAACATGTAAATTTACGATTGCATCAAATGTCGATATAAGGACTGCAAAGACAATTATTAATCCAATTAGGATAAATTGACTGATGGCTGAAATACCTATCGAGATACCAAATAAAATTATACTTGTGATAGCAATAGGAACACATAAAATTAAATTGAATACAATTTTAGAAAGCACAACGGTCTCAGCCTTAATTGGAAGACTCTTAATAATCCAGAAGTTTTTACCTTCTAAGGAAAGACTGATAGCAGGTGTATATGTCATCGCAATACAAAAACTTATAAATGCCAATATTAAGATTTCAATATCCATGTCTACTCCTGCCATTTGGGCAAGAACATCTTCAATTTGGCTTCTATAGAATAGACTTGCTACCGATAATACAATCAGCATCACTGGACCAATGCCGGAATTTACCGCATACAAAATGGAATTAAAATACTTTTTAAATTCTTTTTGAACGAGTGTTTTCAAAACGGATTGTTCTTGGTACTTAATCTCTTTATTGTTCTTTCTAATATTTGATCTCACACCTCTTTGATTCGTTTTTTGTACCAAACTCTGCAAGAGAACAATAAATAGAAATAAAGCAATACCGTGTGTTCCTACAAGTAATAAAAGATCAATAATGCTTTGCTGGTGAATGGCGTTGATAAACCATTCGAAGGGAGGGTAGGCATTGCTTATGCCTGAAAATAAATTGATTTGTCCAGTTAAAGGATTGGTATCAACTTCATTGACTGAAAAAGATCCTACAAGCAATCCGATGGTTGCTGCAAATAAAATGATAATACTAATCAGTTTGCTGTGTCTAAATTTTGCTGTTGCCATAGCAATCAATAAAGATAAAAACGACATGACAATGACTGGAACCAATGGGAGAAAAATAAATCCTATGAGATAGAAGATGAATCCAATAATATTAAATCCTGTCCAGTAAAAATATGAAAATACGATTGGAAGTGTGAATAGAAAGGATGAAAAATAAAGCATTATCATCATGACGGAAATTTTTGATAACAGGATAGTTCTTGGGTGAATGGGGAGTGGGGCTAAAATATCATAATCCTTGTAATAGAATAAATATCCACTGGCACGAAGTAAAACAATCATGATCGATAAGCCAATTGAGTAAACAGTTAAAAAACTTAACATCATTTCTGTTTGTCCAATATCATGCAATAATTCTCCAAGATTAAAAAACATAAACCCTATAGCCCCAACGAACACAACCAGTGCATACAATATAGCAATGCCAATTAAGATAGCTTTTGTTTTAGATTTTTTAAAATCAAATCCCAAGAGTCGCTTTAATGAAAAATTCTGTTTTAGGAGTAACTTTGTTAACTGTCTATACATTATGATTCACTTGCTATTTCCATGAATATATTTTCAAGCGACTTGTTCATAATAATTTCTTGGGTATTACCTTGAGCAATTATCTTACCTTGTTTGATAATTGCTACTTTATTACATAACTTTTCTACAACTTCTAGTACGTGAGTTGAAAAGAATATCGAAACACCTTGGGAACACATTTCTTGAAATACTTCTTTGAGTAAAAAACTAGCTTTAGGATCCAACCCTACAAAAGGCTCATCGAGCAATAACAATTTGGGTTTGTGTATTAAAGCACTAATAATAACTAATTTTTGTTTCATCCCATGCGAATATGATGAGATTGGATTATTTAGTACATCTAAAATTTCAAACATCGTTGCATACTTATCAACTTCACGTGCTCTAACATTTGAATCAAGTTTAAATACATCAGCAATGAACTCTAGATATTGGATACCTGATAATGATTCATAAATATCTGGGTTATCAGGGATATAGGCGATGAGTTTCTTAACTTCAAGAGGATCTTTTTTGATTGAGAATCCATCAACTAAAATATCGCCTGATTCAAAACTGATAATGCCTGCTATTGATTTAAGTAGCGTTGTCTTCCCCGCACCATTGTGCCCAACAAAACCAAATAAATCACCTTTTTCAATTTTCAAACTGACATGATCGCATGCTTGCTTTATGCCGTCATAACTTTTTGATACATCTTTAATATCTAGCATAATATTCTCCTTTTATTAAATTAATTGTGTCGTTCTAAATATATTTTACCATCATTTCATGCGTTAAATTGAAATATATTGATATTAATGCTTAAATAAAAAAGGCCAAAAGGCCTTTAATACTTAACAAATATAATCTCTTTTGATTTCTTGGACATCAAATACATATTTTGTCATCAATAAATATGGATCCGTTTCAATGCTTAAGAAAATGGAACTTTCATCTGATAATGTAATTGGTCCCCAAAGCTTCTCAACAAATTCTGGATGATCAATAAATGGGTTTCTATTGTGCTGATAAGTGAAGATGACTTCATTTCTGTTTTGTTCAAAACTATCGACTGGATCTTGAATATGCCATTGTAATAATGTATTCAGCATACCCATTTCAAATACGCTTGGTTCCAAATGAGTAGAAGTTAGGTTTACAAGATCTAAGTAACTATACATGATAGTCATATAAAACAATATACGTGCAATATCACCTTTTACTTCATCTCTAGGGGCATATGAAACAGTTGTTGTCGTGTTATCAAAATATTTATTTCCTCTAGATGAATTTATACTTGGATTTGCTGGCTTCAAATTGTGTAAATCGGAGGCAACATTGACTACATTGTTATCTGCAGATGCACCCAATAAGGATTGCGGCCAAACATGCTCTCTATTCCAAGTAATACCACCATCCCAAACGCCAGAAACCGAAGTTCCTAGGTAAATAAGTATGACATTATTGGAATTATTCGGATCTTGATCTGTATCATCTAACATATATCTTGCATCACCATATGTAACACCTGCGAATCCTTCTGTTACAATCGTTCTTAGGAATAACTCAAGCGTAGTTCCTGTCAGTCCATCTGCACCTTCATAGTATCCTTCATAAACATAGATACTTGATACTTCCCATTGTGCATATAACGTGATATTTCCAGTAATAGGTTCACCAAATGTGTAATAGGTTTCACTAACAGGTGATGTGGACCATCCTAAAAATGCATATTCATCTTTTGTTGGATCATCTATAGCTGCAGTTAATTTCTCATACTTAAGTGTTTCTGATGAAAGTAGATTTCCACCATCATAAAAATTAATCGTATATTCTGCTCTGTCAAAATATGCTTTAAGTGATAGTTCGGTTTCGGATGAAACGATACCTGAAGTCACACTTGGTTCTTCATTTAGGATGAACCCTGTTCTTGTACTATCCATTTCAACTGTGGATCCTATTTCAGCAACTAAAGTCTCAGAATGAAATAATTCATATGAATTATCATCTAAATTTTCTAAGTAGATTTTGACCGTATAATTTGCTACGGTGATTGCTTCTAAATAAGCATAGACAGTAACATCCTGTGTGATTGGTGTTTCAAAATCAAAGACATTTTCGTAAGTTGACTCGATAAACCATCCGTTAAAACGATATTCAACAAAACTTGGGTCAAATGGCTGATTGACAAGTTCTCCATCTTCAACTCTAGAGGTTGTTAGTACGCCATTAACATTAAATGTGACTGTGTGATAAATAGTTGTCCCAATGATAATCACATCGATAAAGCGCTGTGTGCTACTTGATCCTAAAGAAACAGAAACAATCAAAGTAACTGTTGTATCTTCTGCTTGTCTAGTGACAACACCTGTATGACTCAATACAGTAGGATTTCCACTTTCCCATGATATCCGAGCAGAGCTTTCGAGCTCTGATGATGAAGGCAATATAATATTTTGCGTGACATGTTCTGCTGAATCACCAGAAACATAGGTTATTTCAAGTGCTTCAATGACTTCGCTAGCAGTGTGTGTCGGTGTTATGTTCTGATCACAAGCAACTAAAGTGATAAAAAACAGTAACATCGCGAATATACTAAGAAATTTTTTCATAAAATCCTCTTTTCTTAAAATCAACGTGTATATCTATTTTAATATGTTTTGTTATAAATAACAAGGGTTATTTACATTGTTCAATTTATTATGAACAATATATATTGTCCTTGACAAATAATCGAATGGAACACAAAAAAGGTATAGATTTTTGTACTATACCCTTAAGTTCTTTTTTTTAATTAAACAAATTCAATGATTGCCATAGGTGCGGCATCGCCACGTCTTGGTACTGTTTTAATGATTCTTGTGTATCCGCCAATTCTTTCTTTATAACGGGGTCCAAGTTCAGAAAATAACTTTTGAAGTGCATTTTGTCCTTCTTTAACATCTTCAAAACGTACAGTTTCAGCAGCTTGTCTTCTTGCAGCTAAGGAACCATTTTTTGCTAAAGTGACCATTTTATCAGCCAATTTCTTTAACTCTTTAGCTTTTGCTTCTGTGGTAACGATACGTTCATTAATGATAATATCTGTTACAAGATCACGAAGTAAAGCTTTTCTTTGATCGCTATTGCGTCTTAATCTACTATAAGCCATGATTTACTCCTTCTCTTCATCGTCTAAATGAAATTTTGAATCTTTAGTAGAAGTATTTTCGAATTCTAAACCATGTTCAGAAAGCTTTTCCTTTAATTCCTTAAAGGATTTTCTACCTAGAGATCTAAATCTCATGACATCTTCTTCGGTTAAACGAATGATTTGAGCAACCGTATAAATACCAGAACGCTTTAAACTGTTAAACAGGCGTACCGATAGATCAAGTTGTTCAATTTTCATTTCTAATTTCTTATTGGTTGGTTCTTCTTCTTGTTCGAAGATAAAGTCAGTTGAAACTGCTTGTTCACTGATTTGAACAATAACATCCAAGTAGTCAATGAGCATTTTAGATGCTAACGCAAGTGCTTCTTTAGCTTGAATGGCACCATTTGTTTCAATATCCAACGTTAATTCATCAGCATCTCCTCTTGTTTTTTCAACATGATAAGATACACGACTTACTGGTGTATAGATTGAATCAATTGGAATAACACTCTTTTCATTTCGACTGTATACTTTGTTCTTCTCAGCATTGACATAACCAACACCACGACGAATGGTAACTTCCATAGAAAGTCTACCTGCATCGGATAGGTTAGCAATCACTTGATCTGGGTTGATAATTTCAACGCCATCAACATGATTAAAATCAGCAGCTGTTACTTTACCTGCACCAACAGCGTAAAGTTCTAGCTTTTGTTCAAAGTCGGATTCTGTGGAATCAACTGCGAAGATGACTTTTTTCAAATTGAGAACGATTCCCATGACGTCTTCATAAAGACCTTCCATGGTAGAGAATTCATGTTCAATGCCATCAATTTTGATATTAACAATAGCTGCGCCTGGCAATGATGATAATAATACTCTTCTTAATGCATTACCTAAAGTAATGCCATAGCCACGTTCCAAAGGTCTGATCACAAAACGACCTTTATTACCGTCTACTGACAGTTCTTCAACTGCGGTTGGTTTTTCAAACTTTAAGTCTTTCACAAGTTACCCCTCCTTTAGATTATCCACGTGGACGTTTTGGTGGTCTGCATCCATTATGTGGCACTGGTGTTACGTCTCT
>Ga0180007_10002387_pt1 | contig 22568 bp, 21 predicted proteins | sample MM_PC_MetaG_FD_121122 | JGI IMG/M metagenome (GOLD analysis project Ga0180007, IMG submission 121122) | Groundwater microbial communities from the Aspo Hard Rock Laboratory (HRL) deep subsurface site, Sweden - MM_PC_MetaG | ecosystem: Environmental > Aquatic > Deep subsurface > Groundwater... | reverse complement strand
CTTATCGCTGAGGGTGTTCGCATCACCCCCAGAGGAAGAGGCTAACTACTAGCAATTATTTAGGTAATCCAATAGGCAACACTCATCACCTTGCAAAGCTAAAGTTTCGCCTTGCTCATTGGTAATACTCCAGAGCCATTGGCTATCCTGTGATAATCCATGATAGCGGATTGTGACAGGACTTTGTTTAGCTTTCGCTAATAACCTTACCCATGCAATTTGTCTCCGCTCATTGAATGTGGGTATTCGACTAGTAACTAATGGTTGCATTTCCTTTCCCTCCTGTTTTTTATTCCTGCACTCACTATAATATCCCTGTGCCTAACGTGTGTAAAGAACTATTATTAAGATTGCAATAACTTCAAGTATAAATGCACTCAATGCGATATAGAAATTTTGTTTAATCATATTGACCCCTTTAAGTAATGCAGTGAGGCGGTATCTACAGTATCAATAGGTATCGGTTGGTATTGATAACCCTTTAATAGTGGATGGAATTTATTATCAAGTTTACATTTCTGGTTTACATAGTGTGTATACCCGATTTCCTCTGCTACCACAATGCAGCCACAAGGTAAGCATGAATGTTCTCCGATATGGTATAATCCTTTTTCATTATTATTTATCATTCCCTTTTTCTCCTTTTCCATTCCCTATTCTGCACTCACTTTATACCCACCTGCCCAGGCTGTCAACTCCAAAACCCACTTTTTCAAGATTATGTCTACTCGACTTTAGCTACGAATTTACACGGTATCAGGTAATTTGTCAACCCCCCCACTCGGAGAGCTAATTATTATAAAATGCGCCCCACTTCTTACAACTGTATTGACAACCTGACCCAAATAGTTTACCATGTATTATGCACTCTTGCGCCCTAGCTCATGACAACCTCACCCGGGACCATCAACCAACACCACCAAATTATCACCAAATACGTTATGTGTTTGATGCAAATACGTTACAAACACGCATCAAACACGTTACAAATTCCCCCACTTTTTAGCTACGAAAATAACCACCCTATAGCCACCCCATAGCCACCTGATGCTTAAGAGAGGAGAGGAGAGGAGAGGAGATTATAGTATAAGATAGTATAAGATAGTAGATGTAGTACCCTATTGCTACCCTATAGCCACCCTAATAACCAAGGAGAACATCGCTTTGACTTTAGAAACTATTAAACGTCCTATCCCTAGAAAACTCAATGAGGCTATGATTATCGCCCTATCTGAGTATGTCGCTAAAGGAAACTACGCCCAACATGCGTGCTATCTATGTGGTATTGACGAGTCTACATATTACTTGTGGATGAAGCAGGGGGAGGGTGACATTGAACAAGGGCAAGAGACAATATATACTAGCTTATTCAAGGCTGTAAAAAGAGCCAGAGCTGCCGCTCAAGCTGAATTAATAGAAGTAGCACGCAACGCAGCAAGCCAAAAGAAGGATGGTTATCTTGCTGTGACTATAATGGAACGAACAGACCCCGAGAACTGGGGCCGCAAAGACCGCATCCAGCCTAGCGGAAACACCTATAACATCAATATTGACAAAGCATTAATAGACGCATCTGGTAAACTTGAGGCAGCCCTGGGACAACTAGCAATCCGAGAGTGGCAACCAGGGGAAGTTGATAATAACGCCACATAATAACTATTGTCGGCCCGGCGCACTAACTGTTATGAAGGGGGAGTTATGTCAATCGAACCATATGCATATCTAGGTCTGAAGTTTAACGAATCAACGGAGTATAAGAACAAGATACGTGAGCGGGACAAGAAGACCTGTCGGCTTTGCGGTAGACCTGGCCATGATGTAGACCACATTATACCCTGGCACATAAGTCACGATAGCTCAGAGTCTAACTTGAGGGTGCTATGTCACGGGTGTAATGTGTCACTACGCAGGAAGCGGAAGGATGCTCGGCCATCTCTTGATGAATGGTATGCACAGCTTGAAGCGGATCTGGTAGCAGGCACAGTTTGAGGCTAGGTGAAGGGGTAAGAGATGAGTTCTGTTATATTTGGTTTAGTAAGTGTTAAATTTCTGGTATATATGGGTTGCGCCGTAGTAGTATCATATATAGTTAGTGTTATCCTGGTTGGGTTGCTGGGTAGATGGTGGGGGAGATAGCCAGAGCCTCATCGTGTGAAAAAGTTTCCAGATATATGATAGAGTCTACGCGCACCCTACTGAAAAATAAAAAAGGAAAAAAGGATTGAGTATGGCAGAACTAGGGACGGCAATAAATTGTGAAAAAGAGGGACATTGTTGGCATGAGGGAACAACTGTTGGTAGTCTTTACTGTTGTAAATGTGGTAAATATGACTCTCTATTAGTTCCAGTGCCTACTATGACATACGTATCGAATCCATATCTTGAAAAGCTAACAGCGCAAGGGCTTCAAGATATAGCTTGTGGCAGGATAAACAAAATACCAAATATTCGTCAGGTAAGGGTTAAATGACAGGGGTAATCAGCAAAGTAGTAGAGAGGAAGGTGGGGGGATACAGGGCTGAGGATTTGGTACAGTTAAGTTCTGAAGAGAGGCGGGCGTTACTTGACAGGCTGACGGTAAAAGAGAAAGCGGCGTTATATTATGCATGGGAATTTTGGGCGAGGGAGAAGCAGGTAGCGCCTGATAGGGAGTGGTTCATTTGGCTACTATTAAGTGGGAGAGGTGGGGGGAAGACAAGGACGGGGGCTGAGTTAGTAAGGAAATGGGCAAAAGAGGGATATAGCCCGATAGCGTTGGTAGGGCAGACGAAGGCGGATGTGCGGGACACGATGATAGAGGTGGGGAATAGTTCGCTTTTGAAGATAAGTCCGCCGTGGTTCATGCCGGAGTATGAGCCAAGCAAAAGGCGGTTGACATGGCCGAATGGTGTGCAGGGGATAATCTACAGTGGGGATGAGCCTGACCAGTTAAGGGGGCCACAGCACATGAAGGGGTGGGTGGATGAGTTAGCGAAGTTTCAGCAGCCTGAGCAGACATGGAACAATTTGATGCTTGGGTTAAGGATAGGGGACAAGCCGCAGGTAATAGTGACCACGACACCTCGGCCGATGAAAATAATAAAAGACTTACTTGTGGATAAGCGTTGTGTAGTAACGAGAGGGCACACCTTAGAGAACAAGGCGAATCTGGCTCCTGAGTTTTTGAGTTATGTCATGGCACGGTATCAAGGGACGAAGTTGGGGAGGCAGGAGTTAGCGGGGGAGGTGTTATCTTCCCTTGAGGGGCTTGTGTATGATGCGTTCAAGCCCGATATGTGCATCATACCGAGGTTTGCGATAAATCCTGAATGGCCGAAGTATTTTGGGATGGACTTTGGGCGGGTGAACACGGCGGCGGTATGGTATGCGATGGAGCCAGAGACGGGGTTTTTGTATTTGTATCGGACATATAAAGGGAAAGCATCGGTAATAGAACACGCAATGAAGTTCAGGGAATTGAGCCGAGGGGAAGTGATAAGGCGGAGAGTTGGGGGGAATCTACAGGAGCAGGAAGCGAGAGACGGGTATCAGTTAGCGGGTTGGCCGGTGTATGAGCCTAAGATTTCAAACGATAAGTGGGAGAGGATAAGGCGTGTCAACTCACTTCATGCACAGAATAAGATTTATGTTTTCAGTGATTTGAACGATTACATTGATGAGAAGACATCTTTTTCCTGGGAGATAGACAGGGAAGATAATTTGACAGGGAAGATACACGGCGAAAGCGAATTTCATTTGATGTTCGCTGAGAGTTATATTATCAGTGAATTTGACCCTGTAAGTGTTGGGGAATTAGATTTAGCGCCAGTAGCTAGGAGGGTTTAAGATGGTTAGAAGCCCGATTCCAGTAACAAAACAATCATCTAAATTGCCATTGGAGGCAACATATACTGGCTCTGACAGCGTGATGCAGAAAATAAACAAGAAGGTCATGGAGTGGAACAAGCATGTTTTTACCCGCATGGACACTGATGAGTCACACTGGACTGATGCCCAGAGATTTATTCTGAAGGACAATAAGGGCGACCCGCTTGAGGATGTGCAGAACGTAACGTCTAACAGGGCCCGGGTGTTTGGCGAAAGGGTGCTTTCCGTTCTTGGCGAAGGGGAGGAACAGGTTATAATTAAAGGTCATCTGGATGGCAGGGAAATGACCGATGATGAATCTTCGCCCATTGAGGAATGTTTAAGGATGGTATTATCCGAAAACGATAAGTGCTTGCAGAAACAGATGATTGCCGGGTTTGACGCCTACAACTGGGAGCAAGTGGCAGTACGGGGTAGGGTCGGGGCCAGGGTTCTAATTAGTGAAGAGGATGGCATACTCACACCTGATATATTCCCGCTGGAGATGAGGCGAACAGTATTTGAAGTGGGCAAGCGTGGCTTAATCTGGGTGGCTACGGCAACCACCATGACACAGGATGCTATTCTGGATGAATTTGGCTATACTATCAGGGGTGATGAAGCAGTTATCTGGGATTATTGGGATGCTCTCAAGGAATTGGTGTTTATAGATTACCAGAGATTTCAGGAGGCAGAGCAGGAACATGTGCTTGGCTATCCTCCATTTGTCATAAAGTTAGCACCGACTGGCACATTCTTCGATACATCTAAGAGCGCACTAGCAAGGCATGGTGATAGTATATTCGCTGCCGACCGCGAGTTGTTCGATGAGGAAAGTAAAACATGGTCAATCATGCAGACCATGAATTACTTGACGCTATCACCACCCCAGAAGTTGAAATCTAAAAGCGGGAAAAAGCTGCCATCGCAACCTCCTTACAGACTTGGTAGAATAACGGCACTGGGTGAAGATGAGGACTTGGCAAAACTGGATGCACCCGATATTCAGGCATCTTCCAGAATGTTCAATGCCCTGATAGATGGTGCTTTACAGCGTGGTTCTATATCCCATATAGACTGGGGCAACCTACAGTTCCAGCTATCTCAGGTGGCAATAGCGACACTGGCCTCCGCTTCAAGGCAGGTATTCACACCTAGACTTTCTATCTACGGCATATTCAAATCCGAGGTTGCCGAGATGATAAGGGACCAGTGGATACAGCTAGGCATAAGTGCCAGAATAGGCAAATATGGGCAATCCAAATTATACACGCCAGAGATGCTTAAAGGCGATTACAGCATCGAGTTCAAGTATTACAACACGCTGCCAGAGGAAACGGCGGCAGCCTACGGACTGGCTAACCTGGCCTCCCGCTGGATGGATGACAGGACTATCAGGGAGACAATCCTTAAACTGGATAATGCCACTGACATTTCTCAGAAATTTGAATCACAGACGGCGGTTAAAATCAGCAAAGCATTGTCGCTTTACACAATGTATGAGGCCCTTAAAGCCCAGGGGAAAATCAGGGAAGCTAAGATACTCCTAACCGAAATGGGGGCTGTGCTGAGGGCTATCGTAACAGGGCAGAAGATTGAAACCTCTACCACTGAGGAATCCACTGAGCCTCAAAATCAGGAGCAGTCAATGGCGACTTTACTAGGCAGAAGCCGAAGCACTCCGAAAACACAGGTAACAAGGCAAATGGAACCACCTGGGGCTGGTGAACTGGAGGAAGAACAGACGCTATGAAAAAAGTTACAACCGGAGAGGAACGGGAACTAGAAGTCATGGCTGACCGTATTATAAATAACTTCCTGAGTGCTGGGACTAATCAGAATCAGCAGCCAAGCCAACCACTTATTGATACTTTAAGAAAAATGTCTGGCAAGAGAAATGGGCGAAGATTGCCTTTGCCCAAGCTGAGGTAGATTGTGGCTTTTATCAAATATTTAATAAAGGTCATTTTTGAGGCAATAGTGTTGGGAATTATTCTAGCATTGGCTATATATTATATATTTAACTATCTAGGGATAAATTAAAAATGCCAAACGGACAGACAACGGGACTGCTATATCCTGAGATATTTGATTATCTCACGGCTATCGAGAAGCGGAGAAAACTGAAGAAAACTCTCGGTGAGTTTCAGATAGATGGCGATGAGTATAACCTTTTGGCTGCTATTGATGCTGGAATATCTGAGGAACTGCTTGTTGATGCTTTCGGGCAAGAGACCTATGAAAGTGCACTAGCTGAAAAGCAGAAGCCTACAGTAGTGCCTGAAATTCCTTTTAACCTGCAACCGGGTGAATGGTTTGGGGATATTGAAAAGCTAACCCAATTTGAGCAAGAAGTAATACCGACTCTGCCTCAAGAACTCAGAGCACAATATGGCAATATCCCAATGGAGCAATTTGCCGGGCAATTTAATCTATTAATGCAGGAGCAGGAGATTAAAGAGCAGGAGACCATTGACCTGTTCAAGTCTGTGATACCACAGATATATGAGGGTGTTACTGAGGAAACTGAAAAGACATTTACGCAGAATATTATAGGACAGCTAAAAGAGAATCCTGAGTTTGCCGAAAGCTTCTTTGAGGTTATCCAGCAACAGGGCAGAACTCCTGAGACTGAGCAATTCCTGGCTAATCTTATGCCTGAACTGACCGAGGAGGACTTGACTGAGTTCTTCCCTAAAGAGGTTCCGATGCCAGAGGCAACACCAGAGGCAGTTCTCCAACTTGAACCTGAATGGGAGAATATTAGAACAGGGGAAATAATCACAAAATCAGAAAAAGACCGCAGGTATCCTAGAGGGTATGAAGCCGAGCTTGACGAATGGCGCTTAACCACTGAAACAGCCAGAAACTACGGTAGCGTATTCAAGGTATTCGCAGAGACATTGACTAGAGTTCCCAAGCAACTAGGGGCAGCCATATTACAGGCAGTTCAAGGACAAGCTGGCGCCAGTGTGGTAAATAAAGATTGGGCTGATGAATGGATTGCCGATGCAGCCACCGAACAAAAAGAATTTGTGAGTAAGGTTGCACAGGAATATACAAAGACCAGATTGCCTGTCAATATTGTGGATGTTGCGGAACTCCCGCAGAACATAGCATTTTCCTTGACCTCTATGGGTGCTGGTCTTATCGTTGGTGTGCCTGTGGCATTAGCCCCAGTGCCTGGGGCTAGGGTTGCTGCATGGGCATTAGGTACTGCTGCATCAGGAGCGGTTGCCTATAACATGACGACTTACCAGATAATGCAACAATATCTGGAAATTAAGAACGATGAGATGATGACTAAAGTTGGTAGAGGTCTGACTGCTCAAGAAGAAGAAGCGTTGAAAGCGGACTTCTCCAATCAGGCTATGAAGTATGGGCTATGGGAAGCTATCCCTGAAGCTCTAAGCAACTTAGCTTTCGCCAAAATATTAACGATGCCTCTCGGAAAGATGGTAGGGAGAAATATTGCCAGTCAAATCATAGGCAAACTCTTTTCTCTGTATGGCGAGGAACTTCTTACCGAGACGATAACCCAAAAGGGGCAGTCTGATATTGAGGTAGAGGCTGGACTGAGAGACGGTAAGATAACCTGGGTCGAGGCATTTAAGGAAATCGCACCACAAACTTTCCTGCTGACAACTGTTCTGGGTGGGCTTGGTCAGACTGGTGTATCTTCTGTTAACCGAATAAAGCAATCACTGAAAAAGGAAATAGGAGAAAGCCCATTACACGATACGATTAGAGATAACATAAGTGAAGTTGTCTTTTCAGAGGTAGAGGCTGAGGCGACAATTCCCCCAAGACCAACGGAAGCTAGGATTAAGGAATTACAGAAGATGATGGGGGAACTCCCTGAGAAGCCTCCTGTAGCCCCTGAGCCTGCTGTAACACCCACTGAAGTTCCTGCAAAGCCTGTTACTCCAGAGGTTGCAAAAATACCACCTACTTATGAGAACTTAACCGAAGGACAAACCATAGTTGACCAAGCAGGTGATAGATGGACAATTACAAAAATTGATAAAGAGGGAGTCCCAGCTAAATGGGGTTATACCATTAAAGGTGAGAAGATTGACCTAACTCGTACTAGACCACTAGGTGAGATCGAAAGGTATTATAAGATAGAGCAACCCCCTCTCCCCACCCCCGAAGCTGGGATGCCTGAAGCTGGCTATCAGCCTGCCATTGCAACTGAAACTATTGAGCCAACAAAAGCTCCTGAGAAGGCAGCCAATATAAGACTGGAGAAATACCCTGAAGAAGTTAGACCTGTAATCCAAGAGTGGGCTGATACACATGGCGCAGAAGTTAAGGAAGCAACCAGAGGCATTGTCTCTGATGCACAGGTTAGAGCAGAAGCGGAGAGATTAACCACTGAAGTTGGTGGGGATTTAAGCAAACTTCGCAAGAAGTGGAAACCTGCTACGGCTTGGAACGCTGAGGAATTGGTAGCCATCCGTAGTGTGCTAAGGGCTAAAACACAGGAAGTATTATCAGCCCAAAAGTTAGTTAAAGAAAATAACTCCAGTCAGAACTTGCTCAAACTTGAATTGGCTCTTAAAGAGCAGGCAGCCGTTCAAGAGATGGTGCATGGTTTGACGGCAGAAGCAGGGCGGGCTTTACGTTCTTTCAGACAAGAGGCTTTTGATGCGCTCAAGGCTAACGATGTCAGTCGTATGGAAGAACTGTTAAGGAAGATAAGAGGCAATCGAGAGGATACTGAAAAGATTGCAGCGATGCTTGGCAGGCTTGACCCAACTGACCCTGTAGCCGTAAATAAATTCATTCAGGAATTATACAAGCCTCATGTCATGGATTATCTCATTGAGTTGTTTTATAACTCAATCCTGTCTGGCCCCAAAACCCATATTGTAAACTCACTTTCAAATACAGCCAATGCCATATTCTCGCCCATTGAGAGGGCTGTTAGTGCTTTGGTGGATTTGCCTCTTTCGTTCATTGAGCAAAGACCTAGAGCAAGATTCCTTAACGAAGTCCCCGCAGACATATTCGGGGCAATCAGGGGAATACCAGAGGGATTCAGACAGTTTGCGTGGGTTATTAAAAATGGCATTTCTTTCGACCAGGCGACCAAATGGGAGTTCAGGCAAAAAGCCTTCAGGGGTAAATTGGGCGCAGCAATCAGTATGCCATCAAGATTTTTGGAAGGTGCTGATGTTCTAATGAAAGCTATCAATCAAAGGGCTGCTCTCAATGCTGAAGCTCACAGGATAGCATCAACAGAGAAATTGAAAGGTCAGGAATTTGAGGATAGAGTTGCTGAATTACTTTCAAGTCCGACAACAGATATGCTCAGTGAAGCTAATAGAATAGCTGAATATAGGCTGTTCAGGCAAGTGCCAGGGAAATTCGGGCAAACGCTTATGAATCTCAGAGATGCGGTAAGTGTCTTTGGCATCAGGCCATTGAGATTTGTCATTCCATTTATCAGAACACCTTTGAATTTGGTAAAGTTTGGTCTTGAGAGGACACCTTTAGGCTTTGTCAATCCTAAACTCTGGCAGAATGTTGCACAGAGCAACCCTGAAGCTGCTGACCAAATAGCCAGAGCGACAATAGGCGCAGTTGGATTGGCTACAATATCATGGTATTTCGCTGCTGGGATGATTACTGGCGCACCGCCGAGGGATAGGGCGGAGAGGGATAGATTTTATCGTGAAGGTAAACAACCCTATGCAATTAGGGTAAATGGCTTTTGGGTTAGCTATCAGAGACTTGAACCATTTAATCAATTATTAGGCATGGTAGCTATTATCTCTGATGCGATTCAAAATAATGATAAGGGCGTCGGTGAGAAAATACTAGACGCAGTTAATACTTTTGGACAAAACTTCATCAGCCAAACTTACATGAGTTCTGTTTCTGATTTACTGGATATGCTTGGTGAGCCTGAGAGATATGCTGGCAAATGGCTCAACAGATTCGCCTCATCTATGTTCGTGCCGATGAGTTCGGCTACAAGAACAGCAGCACAAATGTTTGACCAGGTGGTAAGAGACCCTGATAACGCTTGGGAAACTATTGAGGCAAGCATACCTGGGCTGTCAACTAAAGTGAAATCAAAACTTTCAGTTCTTGGCGAAGATATTGTAAGAAAATCACCACCTTGGTTTCCTATCAATGTTACTCCAGTTGAGGAAACTGTGTTATCTCAAGAACTTGAAAGGTTAAAGTTTGATATAGGATTTGTTGGTGCTTCTATATCTGGCATTAAACTTACGGATGCCGAACAAAGGGAATATCAAATATCATCAGGAAAGTTGATTAAAGATGACCTTGAGAAACTTATGCTTGCTCCTGAATACTGGCAAGCTACTGATGCTGAAAAGGACAAGATGCTCCGTAAGGTGGTGGATGCTGCTAGAGATTGGTCAAGAGCGAAAATGAGGGAAAGCATTTGGGCAAAAGGGACAACCGAAGATAGAGTAGAAGTTTTAGAAACTGCCATAGTTGAGTCAGACAAGCAACTGGGCAAGATTATTAGTGAAGTAAACACATTCACCCATGAACCAGCTAATATTTACGATATTGAACACGAACTGGATTCTAGTTATCGTGCATTACTACAGGGTATATCAGAAGATACTCTCAAGGGAATGACATTGCCGCCTAGTTTGCATAGCTGGTATGCAAAGGAAGAAGCTGTTAAGGTTTCTAGTTTCTTGCCTGATATGAAGTTAATAGATATAAATGCCGATACTACTATAGGCAAAAGTACCTTTGAGGATTATTATAACCAATGGCAGAAACGAGGCAAGATAACCGATGAGAGGAAACTGGAGGATTTTGACAAAAAGTACGGGAAAGCACATCTTGGCAATATAAGCAGACGGCAACTAGAACTACTGAGGGAATACCATAAACTAACTAAGCCAGAACAGGAAAAATTCCTTGAGGGGCTATCGGAGGTGGATAGAAAATCGCTGGTTACCAATGCCTACACTGGATGGCTGAAGTCTAATCCAAAAGAAAATGCGTTGCTTGCCATCTGGGGACAGGCAAAGATATTAACTAAAGATGCTTACACAGAGTATAACCGACTTGTCAGGGAATTAGATGTTGTGGATTCAGCCTTACCTAAACTCACATTGCCACCACCTACTTCTATAGATACTCACTTTACCTACCTTGACTTGGTTGCTGACAATAAAGGTAACAGTTGGGAAGGACAGATACTTCTTAAAAAAGATGATATAGCAGCCAAAGAAGCAGGGGTTCAATCTTATGTGGGATGGAGGTCAAAAGAGGGAGAACCATTAGAATTATCTGATACGCCTATGGCATCTCTGGAAATTAAAACAGAGCTAGTATTCCGTGAGACTTATAACAAGATACAAGATTTCAGTGACAAAAATTCACCCGATTACAAAGATAACGAAATTAAAGATGCCAATGGATTAACTGCAAGGGATAGGGCGGTTGCTGAGGCGAGGGCTACTAAGATAGGAGATTCTACTTATCGAGACATTGAACGCAAGGTAGAAGTGATTGAAAAAGGGACTGATGAAAAGCCGATAGATGATAAATTGGTTACTGCTCATATTGAGTATATGCGGATGCAGGATGCAGAGGGCATTGGTTCTTCTACTGCGGAAGTTATGCTCTATCGGGTAGACAATCCTAGCTATAATGATTGGCGGATGGATGAAGATGTTTGGGGGGATAAAGCTCTAAAACCTATAGAAGAAGATAAAATACCTATCTGGCGGATTGATGCCAAGTGGAGGGATAAGGATGCCGAATATGAAGCCATTGACCCCGATGCCAAGAATCTCGAAACTGGTATCCGCCTCCGTGATGAGATGTTAGCATTACCTAAGAACGAAGATTACCGCAAAGACAGACGGCGTAGAAATGCTTACCAACTGAACTTATCAGGTGATGTGGTTGAAAAGTATGTAGACTTTTATGAACTTCCCGAAACAGGATATCGCCGTGAAAGATACCGCATGAATAATCCCGACCTTGATAAAGTCCTGACAGACCGCAATACCATGGGCGATTCTGTTATGGTGCCCGTTGACCCGGCTGAAGTTCCAGCCGAGGAATATGATAACCTCCGGGAGAAATGGGTTACTGAACTAAACCAATACGAAAAGGAAATCCCCAAGAAGTATGAGAAGATTGTCGATTCAGATGAACGGGCGAAGCTAATAAGGGAGGACAGGGCAAAACTCTTGGCGAATAGAGAGTTCGCCGATGATAGGCTGAGGATAAACGCCTACAGCGACTTCTTCCCGGAGGAATATGTCGAGAACTATGTCGAGTATTACAATATTCCCGATAAGGGATATGCTAATGAGAGATACCTTAAAGAGCACCCAGACTTCTACAAGGTTATCAAGGAGACTCTTGGCTGGACTGAAGATATTAAGTTTGACAAGATACCAACTGAGAGATTCGAAAATGCTTTTAACAACTATTATGATGTTCTACCGAAAGGCAAGGCAAGGGAGGATTACAGATGGAATAACCGATGGTTCGATGAGGAAGGCGCAAAGCTCGGATGGTGGAAACTCTTAGAACGGGGGCCGAAACTATCACAGGCTGACCGCATGTTAATGGAATGGTATAACAGGCTTCAAGAGCTGGAAAAAGCTGGAGAAGCTCAGTTAGTAAAATAAAACAGGAGGCGTGAAATGGAGATAAATCGTAAAATGGCGAAACGTGGTTGTTCAAGGTGTAAAAGGGGATACCCGATTATAACAACAAAGAAACGTTGGGGCTTTATGCCGTTGTGGTTTTTCCCCATTCAATATCAATGTAACACTAATAAATATAAGGATTTTCTCCTATGCGATGATTGCTTTCAATCGTTGCATGTTTAATATAAAATAATATCTTAAATAGGAGGCTAATAATCGTGGCAAAGAAAATTGACGAAACTGGCGGAGACCCCTCAACCCTGGAGGATGGCAATGAACCGTTCCAGACGAAGACGAAGGTTATGACTCTGGAACCAGACAATTCACCAGCAAGAGGGAAGCAACCCAGTGGTACTCAGGAACTCTTAGAAGATGAAGATGGCGACAAAATCACCCTGACAAAATCAGAACTTGAAAAGCGAGTCAATGACGGTAGGGCGGACATCGGCAGACTACTCAAAGCTCAAGCGGAGGAAACCCAATCTATCAGGACTATGCTTGATACTATCCGTAAGGAATCAGAGAGTCTCAGGCAAGAGAGAGAGGACATCCTGAAAGAAAGGGAAGAAGCCGAACTCAGTGGAGTAAAAGACCAGCCTGATATTCACGATGCCCTTAAACTAAAACACCAGAACCGCAGGGAAACCGTGAGACTTGCCGATGAAAGGCGGAAACTGGAATCTGAAAGGGCGGAACATCGTGCTGATGTCGAATATGCTAGAGGGGTCAGAGCCAAAGAAAAGGCGGAAACTCTCGGCAAACAATATGGAGTGGACTCTAATCTTCTCTATCAGGTGACTGGTAATGAACCTGAAAAGATGGAGAACATTGCTAAAATCCTGCCCAAGTTGAAAGGCGAAGAAGAAGCCGAAGAAGAAGACACCGAACACAAGGTTGCTTCTGTCAAAGGTGTGAGGGGTGCTAACCTCGGAGCCAAAGGGAGTTCACGTTCTACATGGACTCTTAAAGACTACGAGGAAGCATATATCAGGGGTGAAATTACTCGCCAGAAATATGAGGAAGTCATGAGAAAAGCCGGTAAAATTTAACAAGGAGGAAAGGTTAAATGGCTTATACAACTGCTGCTGATTTGGCTGCTGGCTCAGTAGCCATGATTGGCATGGCGAGATACACTTACGAACACCAACAGGTATTCAAAGAGACTGTTACTGAAATGAAACTTGGAGCAGGTGAGAAATCACTTTATATCCCAAAGTTCGGTACAGTCACCTGCGAAGACCTGACTGATGGCGTTGACATGAGCAATTCCCAGACCATGAGCATCTCTGGCACAACCCATACCACAGATGAGGCTGGATGCAAAGTGGTCGTCACCAAGAAGCTGAGGTCACAGCTTAAAGAGGATGCCTACCGTGCTGCCGGAAAGGTTATCGGCAATGCTATGGGCAAGAAAATGAATACGGATGGCAATACCCTCTACTCTGGTTTCAGTAGCGGGCTAGGCGCTGATGCTGCTACCTGTAGCCCTGGCTATCTAGCTGCTGCCATAACCCAACTGGTAGGTCAATCTGAACCAGCACCAGAACCGTATGCTGTCGTGCTTCACCCTTATCATCTCAACTACTTGGTTGATTCCTTATCAGTGCCTTCTACCAGCAATATTCCACCCGACTATCAGATGGATGTCCTGATGAAGCATTGGCGTGGCGTGGACAAACTCTATGGTGCGCCTATCTTCTCAGACGGTACAATAGCGATTACCTCTGCTACTACTACTGCTTACGGTGCTGTCTACTCCAAGAGTGCTTTCATCTACCTGGTAGGCTGGGAGCCAGACAACTGGATAGTCTACGATGATTCCCTGAGAGGCTGGGAAATCGGCATCGTAGCGGACTACGCTATGGTTGAGGAAGACGATGGGTATGGCCGCTATCTCCTATTTGAGTGTGACGTACCTACATCGTAACTCGTTGCAATGAGTGAAAGCTCATAAGCGAATATAGCACAGGTCAAATAATCACGGAGGTTAAAATAAAGTGACACAAATTCCGACAGAAACAGCAATGCCGATAGATACCCAGAATCCTGATGAAGCTCCAGTTGAGGTAATGCCTGGGGTTGGCTTACCCAAGACCCCCTTCAATATCGGTCGGAAGAAGGAAACACGAATCTATTACAAACCTCACAATCTTGTGACTTTCATCGAGGTATCTTCGGGAAAAGAATTAGCAAATGTCCCCGAAACCGCTAAAGAACTAAAAAGGCGGATAGCCCTCGGTGAAGTCAAACAAAAGAGTGAGCGAATCTGGATTCCGACAACCCCGCTTCCGGCTGATGCGTGGCACATGATGTACTATGCACGCAAGGGATTCAAACTCTGGCCGCCAGGAGAGGAACCAGGTCAAGAGTACGAACACCAGACGCCAGAGGATGTATCATTAACTGCCAAGAAAAAGGGCAAGGTACTGAACATATCCTGTCCAGTGGAGGGATGCAACAAGATAGTTCACTCTTACATCGGGCTGTCAAGACACATGTCTACAGCCCACAATCAAAAGTAAGTAAGTAGATTACAAATCTGTTCAAATCTAAGGAAATGAACAGTGGAGTAAAAATCAGTCTACTTGCGAACAAAAGGAGAAAACAATGAGTTTTCCAATTATGGGAGTTGCCCCGTTTAGTGCTCTTTATGCTGCCCCAACAGCTACTGCTAAAGCCCACATAGGGCAGTTAGCTATGGACCCGATGGGTGGTTTATGGCGATATTTTAGGGCTGGCGCAGCAATAACCAATCCGCTTTTAGGCTGCGGTAATTATCAGCAACCATCGGATGCCTCTATAACCGCTGCTGCTGTTGGAGCCTTAACCGTTGATGTTACGTCACTAACGGTGTACGATAGCGTTGTCAAAGACCAGTTTGCAGACGGTACACTTATAGTCGGCGCTGCCGCGGCTAATAGGCGTTGGTATCATATTAGGGCAAATACATATAATGCGGCAGACGACACTACACTTACCCTCTGGCATCCAGTACGTTATGCTATTGCTGGAACTGAGTGGGCGACATTGACTGCGAATCCTTGGTATGATGTCCGCCACCTGAGTGCTGGTGCTGGTTTAATGAGTGTTGTCTGTATGCCCATGCAACCAGTTACTGCCGAATACTATGCTTGGGGCAAGACAAGAGGCCCGATATTCGGTGTCGTTTCTAGCACGGTTCCTGGTGCTGCTAGTAATGATAGGCTTGTCGTCTTCCAGGGAACTGATGGAGCCATGATTATGGCTGACGAGTCGTGGAACGCAGGTAACTCTCAGCAGATAGCAGGCTGGCTTATACCGAGAACTGGTAGCACCTATGCTGCTGGAGACCAGACTGTCTGGCTACAGATAGAATAAAGGAGGTAAAAATGCCTAAGAAAACAGCTAGTGAGAAAAAGAAAGAGGCTATAGAGGCTGAAAAGGTAAAGAAACCTTCGTAGCGGCTAAGGGGGAGGGGAGTTCCCCTCCCCCTCCAAGGGGGGAATGAAATGACAGTAGACATTGGAGTTTTAATAGTTAGTACATCTGCGCCATCTGGGAGCATTAAATCAGATGCAGATATGTCGGATTGGATTTGGCTTAACCCCAATACTGGAGCGATAAAGGCATATAATCCTGCGACTGGTGCTTTTGATATTCATATACCAATCAGTTCGCATGAACACTTGATGTCTGCAATAACAGGGCTGGTTGATGCTCTGGCTGGTAAGGCTGATAGCTTTTCAGGTTTGACTGGAACGAGAACGATAGACGGGCATACCCTGACTTTCACAAATGGAATCTTGACAGGCTATCAAGCACCATAAGGGGGGAAGATGCCACATAAGAAAAAGAAAGGTAAGAAGTAATGCCTCATAAATATATACATAAAGAAAAAAGTAAATTAGCTTGGCTAGCTGGGATTATTGATGGAGAAGGCTCAATAATAATAGGCAAACCAGTAAATGGAAGGCACATATGTAGGATAACCATAACTAATACCGATTTAGGGATTTTAGATTATAGCAAGGAATTGCTAAATGATTTCGGCATATTTCATACAGATAGGGTTAAACCACGAACTGAAAGTCGTTATAAAGAATGTACCACTATTGAAGTTAATAGGAAATTGGAAGCCAAACGTCTATTAACATATATTTTGCCTTATATTCATTCACTATCAAAGAGAGAAAAAGCAGTTGAAGCTATTAACCTTATAGACTCAATCGCTTTGAGAAAAGATAATACAAGAAATAATTTACGAAGACAACACTACGAAAGAAAGTTAGTCTTAAAGGAGTGATTAAAATTCCGATATTAGAATACTCATGTAGAGAACATGGTAGGTTTGAGAAATTAAAACACAGCTATGACGGCAATATGGAGCCATGCCCCTTATGCGGTAAGCTATCCCAGAAGGTAATGTCCAGACCAGCTATGGGCAAGGTAACTCACAAAGAGAATCTACCTCTTGGCTCTGGTGCTCAGGGCAAATATGTGCCAAGCTCGGAAACTGGTGGGCTACCAGTATATGTCCCTAGCTTTGGTGCCATGGAAAAAGAAGAAGTCGAATATACTGCCTTGGCTGCTACTGAGAAAGAAAGAGAAAGAGTCGGCAAAAAGAAAACTCTATCTATGAGAAATCCTGAGAAAGCTAGGGCTTTAGAGAATATTGTCAATACAGCTCGTAATGCGCCACAGGGTAAAAGAAAAGAAACCCTGAATAAAGTATTAAAGGAGGGGATGGTCTAATGCCTTACTCAAAAGCTCAACAGAAAGCAGCAAGAGTAGCCTTAGCCATGAAGCGGGGTGAAGCGCCAAAGACACCTGGCACAGATGCCTATAACATGATGCGCTCAATGTCAGAGGCAGAGCTCAGGGAAATGGCTACCGGGCCAATCAAGAAAAAGAAGCAGTAATCAATTCCTTATTCTCAAAGGCAAGCTACTACGTTTGCCTGATAATAAATTAAAAAAGTAGGAGGAAAGCAAAATGGTTTCAAGAGGAAATACAGGTCAATGTTTACAAGTAGGCAGGTTAGCCTACGGTTCTGATGGGTCAAACGAATACCCGATACTGGTAGATTCTTCGGGGAGAATTATACTAGGTGCCGGCACTAACGCTATCGGCAAACTGGCAGCCAATAGTGGAGTAGATATAGGTGATGTAGATATACTTAGTATCGCAGCAGGCACAAATGTTATCGGTAAGCTCAGGCTGGTTACTGCTCTTGGGGATGAAATTACCGATGATACGTCAGACGCAGTAAAAGCATTGTTGGTAGCTGGCACTAGCCGTATAGGTAAAGTCCAGCCTGATATGCACGAAGTCAGGGTGGTTAAGGCTATTGATGCTTCAATCGGTGCTTATGCTGCTGGTGATATGGTCAACGATGATGATTGTTGCACTACGGCAGCAGCATGGGAAATAGCTGGTGCAGCTAGTGCTACTGGAGGGTATGGGGCTATCTGGGGGATTGACCTGGTGAATGAGACAGAAAATCAGGCAGTTCAGTATGAGATTATCCTGTTCAATGCAACACCCGCTTTTACAGGTGTGCAGTTTACTGATAATTGGCCTAATGTGCATCCTCACAAAGAAGACAGGTCAAAACATATTCGTGATATATTGCTACCTACTTCAATAGCTAGAGGTGCAGCGATAGCGACCACGACCCATGCAAGTCCTTCTACTTCTGGGGGACTACCCGTATTCTATAAATGCGCTACGGGCTCTACGTCTTTATACTTCGTGCTTGTTACCAGAACGGCATATACGCAAACAGCTACTGATGACATCGAGATAACTTTCAACATAGAGCATCAATAAAATGGTGAGGCTTCTGAAGCACGTAATTAACAGTGATAAGAGGGATTACATCATTGAAGAGGTAAACAGACCACTATGGCTTGACATCATCACATTGGGCAAGCGTTATGACGAACCGGCACACGAAAATGTGGTGCATCCCAACACGCATAGGCTATTGGACATGCGGGATGAGTTCTTTAGGTGTTGGAAGGTTCCTAGAAAATTCTTTGAGCCTCTCTGGAGGATAGTAATAGTGAAATATGAGCATAGCCCCAACTGGAGGAATTTCTTAGATTGGGTAATAATGAAAGTTCAATCAAGTGGCTGGAAGCCTTTTAACCCTAACAGACAGATGCCACTTTGGAAGGGGGAAACGAAATGCTAAGTCTAGCTTCGAGATGTACTAAACCTTTTAATTTATTGCCAATACCAGCAAACAGTGTTTTATGGTTGCCTGGGCAGGATGATGCCTATAGTGCGACTATCAGGGACAGAAGCGGTAATGGCACTGATGGCACTATAATAGGTGCTACTTGGGCGCAGAATCCTCAAGGGCTGTGGGTGATAGACCATGATGGTGATGATGATTACATAGAAGCTACTTGCCCCCAGTGTAACTTCACTACCGGGGCTTTCTCTGGTGTTATCTGGGTACAATTTGACGCTATAGGAGCGCATAACTATTTAATCTGTAGGGGTCTTTTAATAACTGATGGTTGGTATTTTGATGTTGAAACTGGTGGCTACCTAGAAATAAATACTTCTCAAGCTGGAGCAAACCAGCAGTCCTATAGTGCAGCAGGGACAGTAACAACAGGTAGCTGGCTCTGTCTTGGCTTTACCAGAGATGGGGCAGCGTGCAAAGTCTACATAAACGGTGTTGATAGCACAGCAGGTAGCGGAACTCACATTAATCCATTAACATCCGCCAGAACACTAAAGATAGGCATTGATGATAATTTGACAAATGACCTAGATGGTCAGACTGCTTTACATACCATAATCGGTGCAGTATGGACAGTAGGTCAGCATCTTAGTTTTTACCAGCAAACAAGACATTTATTTGGAGTGTGAAGTGTGGCGAATGAGTTATCAGTAAAGAGGTGAAATTATGGCTTATCCAGAAACTTATGCAACGATGGTGAATTTAATTTCCAGCAAACTGCAAGATGCTTCTAATGCTGTTTTTTCTGATGCCGAAATTGAACTGTTTATCGCAGAGGGGTTGAGAGAAATTTCTCAGTACCATCCTTATATCTATCGGTGTGAGTTCAACTTGGAATCGAGAGTCGGTACTGCAACATCTACTCTTGCCAATAATTTGGTGGATGCTACCAATGACCAGTTCCTTTCAACCGATGTAGGCAAGTGGATTTACAACTCTACAGATAGAACGTGGGCAGTAGTTACTGCTTATGTTGATGAGACTACCCTGACACTATCCAAGAACATCATGGCCTCTGGCGAAAGCTATCAGATGTTTAATCAGGGATGCACCGATAGCAAGGAAATCAATATCAATGCACCACAAGCAAAGCCTGGAGCACTAGGCACAAGAGCCTTTGACTTTCTATATATTGACAAGATAGAATACCCGATACTCCAAGACCCGCCTTCTTATCTTAATCCTGGACAATGGGAGTTGCAGGAAAATAATATCATACGGCTGAAAGTTGGCAGCGAACCCCCGAATACCAAAGCGTCTGATGCTGCTGACGAGGTATGGATTTACTTCACCTTGCAACATTCTCTATCCCGCCTAACTGGATTTCTCGGTAAGATAGATTTAGGCGCTGGCTATGCTGCGGGACTAACTTCCATCCACGTTGACGATATGACAGCAGACGAAGTTATCTATAAGGGACAGATGTTTACCGTTGACTCTGATTCGGATACTACTATTACCAGAGGCATTTATATTGCTGATTATCAGAGAACCCTTACTGGTGGTGAAAGCGATGTCACATTCTTTCCACCTCTGACTGATGCTGTTACTGATAATTCCACTGTCAGATTTATTGCCAATACACTGGACTATAAACTTGAAGGGGTATTTGCTGACCTAGTGGCTGGCAGGGCTGCGATAAGCAAAGCCCGATACTATATCAACCGTGTCAATGTTGGTGGTGGTGCTGTCTGGCAACAACTCATGGCATGGGGCAAAGATAAGGTGAACTCAGCCTTAGAGCAACTGCAAAGTTTACACGGTACAGAAATGGCTTACGTAGATTTACCATAAAGGAGAACGGCAATTAGAACACTAAGCGCCACACTATTAGCAGCACAAGCTGACCCAAGTCTTGCGCCTCTGTGCAAGGTTACATTCTCTAAGACAGGCGAGGATGATGTCGTTATCGAGCAAGACAGGATGGTTGAGTTTCCATCTGAGGAAGAAGCGACCGACAGTCAGAAGTGCGAGATAATCTGCGACAACTCCGATGGCTATTTTACCGACCTTGATTTACAGGGGTGGGATGCTGTTGTGCAGTTCGGCCTGACAACCTCCGTTGGTGCTGAATACTCCACGTTACCACCCTTCAAATGCGTATCAATGCAGTTATCATCAATCCCTGGCGTTCTCCAATGCCACATATCTTTAATCGGGATACCTGATAGATTAGAGCTTGACCAAGCCTCCGATGATTACGAGCATCACTGGTCATCTGCTAAAACTGTGAAAGATTTGATTACCGAAATCGCCAGTGGGCAGCCTGTTACCGAAGAACTTACTGAGAAGCAGGAAACGACTGATGATTATGTGAGACTAGGCGGATATGATGTCGGCACGACTGATTTGGAAGGAGCCATTAAAACTGAAGCTGCCATTGATGCTACTTCTCTTGCCTTAAAAGGGCTTGGAACTGGCACTATCAATGCTGAAGCCAAGATACAGATCTCTGGTCATTACCAACCATATATTGTTCAAGCCAATGCTACAATAACGGCAAACGAGGCTACCGTAACAATTAGCCCTGCTCTTGTTGATGTCGCTGAGGTTGATGATGCAGTTACCCTATCATGGCGGTTCGGGACGGGCCAGACTGCTAATGTTCATGTATTCGGGCAAAGGCGTACAATATCTAATAGAACTGTCAACAAATTGTCCTTCAAACTTAAAAAGACTGGCTCACCTTCGGGAAATGTAACTTTCAAAGTCTATGACATGACTAATGACGTTGAGTCCGGCAGTAAAGTTCTCAGCAATGCCTCAGCCCTTACAACCTCACCAGTCTGGTATGAAGTAACCTTTGATACTCCTTTGGCACTTGATGGTGACTATCTGATATATGCCGAGTTTGTTGATGGTGATTCGTCAAACTATGTTCAAGTTCAATGCAGTTTGGCAGAAGCCAAGCTAGATGAGTGGGCGGTTTTATATACCTCAACTCAGGCTCCAGGCGACCCTGATACAGAGTGGGACTCTTATGATTGCGTCTACAGATACAAGTATAACTTCGCAGGCATTGAAGTCTTTGACCATTGTGAAGCATACACGGTGACTTATGATAGCGAAGATTCCCTGATTGATTCATTTTGCCCTACTAATGGCTTCAAGATTAGTGAAGGACAATCAAGACTGAGTATTATCAATTATCTTTTGTCGTTTACCGGATGCGTCAAGCGGTGTGAAGATGACGGAGAGATTCACGCATTTGTCCCTACTACTACTGGCACATCTTATGATTCCCAATATTCCCTTGCATCTGGTCACACCTTTTTCAGCAAGGCAATACGCAAGGCTCTGGTGATACCGAACAAGATTACAGTCCACTCTTTTCCTGATGATGACGACCAGTATACTGGAAGTGCCACCGATGCTACCAGTTATGCCTTGTTACCGATAGAGGCTTTCTATCGGGCAAAACTTACTTCTAATGCTCAGGCTGCCTCAATAGCTGCTGCCATGATTGCTCAATTACAGAGAGATTCTCAACGTGGCTCTGTCAGTGTGCCGATGAATCTTGGTGCCGAGGTCTACGACTATATTCTGGCTACCGACCAGAGAGAAGATGATACTCGCGCTGGCAATATCGGCTATATCAAGAGGTCATGGAAACCTAGCGATGATGCAAAAGACTGGCGCATGGATTTCAGCCTAGGCAGTATAGGTAAGAAACCGATTATCGGGAGTAAACCTTCGGCGCTTACTAAAAGAACTATAAGAACGACAGAAGAAGAACCAGAGCGATATGTGTCCTTCTCAGTATTCAATGAGATTTACAATGAACTCGTAGAGCATATTCTCACCTGTTGGGATGGTAG
>Ga0180007_10002386_pt1 | contig 22568 bp, 17 predicted proteins | sample MM_PC_MetaG_FD_121122 | JGI IMG/M metagenome (GOLD analysis project Ga0180007, IMG submission 121122) | Groundwater microbial communities from the Aspo Hard Rock Laboratory (HRL) deep subsurface site, Sweden - MM_PC_MetaG | ecosystem: Environmental > Aquatic > Deep subsurface > Groundwater... | reverse complement strand
GCCGCCTCGAAGCCGCACCGGACCAGCCCTCCCTGTATCAACTTCTCTTCAAGATCCGCCGCTCCATAGACGATCTGGAAGGATGCCGAAGCGTCCATGAGCTTTGGTTCACACAATTCGAGTCCCGGGAACCGGAGATGGAACGCGTCATCGCCGAGATGGAGGCTGGGGCGAAGAATCCGACCGGACCGGCCGCGACTGTTCCCCAGACCGAAGGACGATGATGAACTGGAACCGCGAGACGATCCTCGAAGGCATGCCTGACGCCAAGCTGCCCGGCCTGTATGATGATACCCCGCTGGTCGTGGTGACCGGTTGCGCCGGATTCATCGGCAGTCATTTGAGCGAAGCCCTGCTGGCCCTCGGCTGCCGGGTGACGGGCATCGACGTCGTGACCGACTATTACGACGTCGCCCTGAAGCGCGAAAACCTCGCAGCCTTCGTCGACCATCCCGGTTTCACGTTCATCGAACATGACATCAACGACGTGGATGCCGTGGACCTGCTCGACGGGGCCAGGGCCGTCTTCCACCTGGCAGCCCAGGCGGGCGTGCGGGCGAGTTGGGGCGCGTCGTTCCACGAGTATCTCGATCGCAACGTCCAGGCCACCCAGCGTCTGCTTGAGGCCTGCAAGGATCCCCGCGTCGCCGGAAGCCTGGTACGCTTCGTCTACTCCAGCAGCAGCTCGATCTACGGCAACCGCACCGACCTGCCGGTGAGCGAGGCTGCCCTGCCTCAGCCGTTCTCGCCCTACGGCGTCACGAAGCTCGCGGCCGAGCACCTCTGCATGCTCTACTCCGCCAACTTCGACGTTCCGACAACCAGCCTGCGCTACTTCACGGTCTACGGACCCCGGCAACGCCCCGACATGGCGTTCCGTAAATTCCTTGAGGCGGCCCTGGACGGAAAACCCTGGGACGTGTACGGCGACGGCAGCCAGACCAGGGATTTTACCTACGTCGCCGATGCGGTCCGGGCCAATCTTTTGGCGGTGGCCGCGCCGGGCCGCAGCGCCGTCTACAACGTCGGCGGCGGGGCGAGGATCACCCTGAGCGAAGCCCTCACGACCATGAAGGGGCTCTTGGCCGATCTGGTGCCCGGACTCATACCTGAAATCGCCCATCACGGAATGGTGGAAGGCGACGTGCTTGATACCTGGGCCGACCCGACCCGCATCCACGAGGACCTGGGCTACAAGGCTGCTGTTCCTTTCGTCGAGGGACTCAGAGCCGAAGCCACCTGGGTCGTGAACCGGAGGCAGCAACGTGTCTGATCGATCCCCGGCTTCTGGAACGTCCCTGCCGATCGACCTGTCGGTCGTCGTGCCGGCCTTGAACGAGGCCGAATCGCTACCCGAACTGGTCCAACGCATCGCGGACGGTGCCAGCGCCGCCGGGGTGAGCCACGAGGTCTGGATCATCGACGACGGCAGCACGGACGATACGTCGACCGTTGTCGATCGCCTGCGTGCGGATCATCCCGAATTGCACCTGATCGAGTTCACAAGGAACTACGGCAAGGCCGCGGCCCTGTCGGCCGGATTCGAGGCGGCCGCCGGCCGCTTCGTCATCACGATGGACGCCGATCTGCAGGATGATCCCGCCGAGATTCCCGAACTGCTCGCCAAGCTGGACCAGGGCTGGGACCTGGTCTCCGGCTGGAAGCGCGACCGCCTGGATTCCTTCATCAAGAACAACACGTCGAAGATCTTCAACGGCGTGACGTCGCGGGCGGTCGGCCTCAAGCTCCACGACTACAATTGCGGCCTCAAGGCCTACCGGCGCGAAGTCTGCAAGGCTGTGCGTCTGTACGGAGAGATGCACCGCTACATCCCAGCCCAGGCCCACCTGCAGGGGTTCCGCGTGACCGAGATGCCCGTCCGGCATCACCGGCGCAAGCACGGGGAGACCAAGTACGGAGCCAACCGTTTCCTCAACGGTTTCCTCGATCTGCTGACGCTGCTGTTTCTCTCGCGTCGGGCCACCTCGCCGCTGCATCTTTTCGGACGGATGGGCGCGCTCTTCTCGGTGGCCGGAGGCGGTATCCTCGTCTGGTTCCTGGTCCAGTGGTTCATGGGAGAGGGGCTGCGCATTCGGCCGCTGATGCTGCTGGGTGTGACGTTCATCATCCTGGCCGTCCAGTTCGTGAGCCTGGGGCTCGTTGCCGAACTGGTCGTGGCCGGGCACCGTCCCGAATCGGAGTACCGTGTCCGTCGACGCGTCTGAACGTTCGCCGAGCCGACCTTCCCTCGCGGTCGTGGTCGTCAACTGGAACGGACGCCACCTGCTGGACGACTGCCTGGGCTCCCTGCGCGATCCCGGCTTGGATCCGAGGATCATCCTGGTCGACAACGGCTCAACCGACGGCTCCATCGCTCATTGCCGCCTCCATCATCCCCATGTGGAAATCCTGGCGAGTCCCGAGAACCGGCGTTGGGCTGGTGGGAACAACCTCGCCCTGGAGCGTCTGCTGGCTGACGGCGCGCCCGACGGCGTGCTGCTGCTCAACAACGACACCATCGTGCCGGACGGCAGCCTCGGCAGGATGATACAAGCGCTCGTGGAGGAGCAGGCGTGGGCCGTGACGCCGCGCATCTGCTACGCCGACGACCCGGAACGGATCTGGTATGACGGCGGCGATGTCGGCGAATGGACCGGCTGGATCACTCACCGAGGTATCCGCGGTCGTGCAGGCAAGCGCCGAGTCGAGCGTTCCGATTCCGGTTACGGAACGGGCTGCGCGTTGCTGTTGTCACGGGAAGCTCTCCAGACCGTGGGCCTGCTCGACGAATCCTACTTTCTCTACGGGGAGGACACGGACTACTCCCTAAGGATCCGTCGAGCCGGGGAACGCATCGTTCACGAACCAGCCGCCGTGGTTCTTCACAAGATCAGCCAGACCACCGGCCCCGATTCTCCCCGCAAGGCCTACTTGAAAGCCCGGAGCCATCTTCTCCTGCTGCGTCGACATTGGCCCCGCCGCACCTGGCCGGTGCTCGTTCCCGCCCAGATCGCGTACTTCGGCGCCCAGGCGCTTTGGCATCTCTATCATGGACGTGCCGACACGGCCCTCGCCGCGATCGTCGGGATCTTCGACGAACTCAGCGGGCGAAAGGGCTCGGACTAAGCGACTTGGCCTTGGCTCCCTGCACGTCACCGGTGGACAGTCTCCTCAAACCGATGGTATTCTCGGGGCTGAGACTCCCAAACCTGTGCCACGGAAGGATCAGAGTGACGATTCACGCGCACAGCCCGAGGCGATCGGGATTCGTGGTCGCCGATTTGCGCCGCGTCCTGCTGCTCGGCCTTGGCGTGATCGCCCTGGTCGCACTCGTCCATCCCGACGCCATGTTCGGCGGCAGGATCTATGGAAGCGCCGACGCCGCGAATTACGACGCCTTCGCCGTGGCAGGCGACCAGTCCCGCCACGCCGGCGACTATCCCGAATGGAATCCCCTGCTGTTCGGGGGCATGCCGACTTTCGGCTCCCTGGCCTACCGTTGGGGTGTCTACCCCCCGAGCATCGTCATGAACTGGCTGCAGAATTCGGTGGGTTTCCCGCCGCTGACCTGGATGCTGCTGCACCTGGTCTTCGGTGGTGTGGGTGTCGTCTGGTTCCTCAGACGCTGGGATCTGTCCGCAGCAGCGTGCCTCGCTGGCGCCGCCGTTTGGATCCTGTTCCCGCGCATCGTCGCTTGGGGCGTCCACGGGCATGGCTCGAAGCTGGTGGCGGCGATGTACCTGCCCTGGCTTCTGGGACTGGCCTTCGAGGCCCTCGACGGACGGGGACGGCGGGCTGCGGGTTGGGCGGCCCTGCTGCTCGGGCTCCAGATCCTGCGAGGCCATATCCAGATCACTTATTACACACTGCTGGCTCTGGGCGTCGTTTTCCTGGCGGGCTGGATCGTGGCCGTAGCCCGCAAGAGTGCGCCCCGCCCGATCTCCGGCACTGCCTGGGGAGCCGTCGCGGTGGTCGTCGCGTTTCTGATCGGGGCGGTTTCTCTACTGCCCGTCCACGACTACTCAGCCTGGTCCATCCGCGGTTCGAGTGAAGGCGGGGGAGCGGCCTACCAGTACGCCACCGGGTGGAGCCTTTCGCCACGGGAACTCGGCACGTTCCTGTTCCCCTCGTCGGCTGGATTCGGTTTGGCGACCTACCAGGGATCCATGCCGTTTACCGACTATCCCAACACTTTCGGTTTCATCGCTCTTTCGCTGGGACTGATGGCGGCCTTGGATCGTCGCCGCCGCTCGATCGTGATCACGCTCGGTGTGTTGTTCCTGATGTCCGTTCTGGTCTCCTTCGGCAATCATTTCCCCGTTCTCTTCCGACCGTTCTTCGATTGGCTGCCGTACTTCAACAAGTTTCGTATCCCGTCGATGATCCTGGTGCTGGCTGCCATGGCATTGGCCATGGCTGCGGGACTGGGCCTCCAGCAACTGACCGATCCCGAGCGGGTGTCCTCGACTCGTCTGCGGGCTTTCGCGATCGCCTCCGGTGTCGGGGCTCTGTTCGCGGTCATCGGTGCTCTGGGCTTGGGGCAGGGCTTGCTCAGCTCCCAACTGACTGCTCTGGCTGATGCAGCGGGGCGACCGGTCCCGTCTCCGGTGCTGCTTGACCGAGCCTGGGATCTGTTTCGAACAGACCTCTGGCGTCTCGCCCTGGTGGCGGTTATCGCCGCCGCCGGTCTGGTGGCGGCCTCGCGATCCCGCACATGGCAGTCCAAGGGTCTCGGCTTCCTGATTCTCGGACTCCTGGTCGTCGAACTGCTCGGCGTGGATCTTCGCATTACCCACCCCGAGCGAAGCCTGCACAGGGTAGCCCGCGACGCATCCGGCCAGACCCATTTGATCACCGCACCGACGCTGGTCCAGGAGCATCGCCTCCCCAGCAACGCCAACGTCGATCAGGGATATCGACGCCTGGCCGAAAATCTCGGTCATGAACGGGTCTGGCCCCTCGGCACGGATTCCGCAACCAACGATGGCATGATCTCCGGAGTGCGCTCCCTCGGTGGTTATCACCCGGCCAAGCTCGCCTCGTTCGATACGATCCGGGGCCGCCTGTTCGATCCCCAGCGTCCGGCGGCTCGTCTGGCGTCCTGGCTTGCTGCGGCGCGGGTCACCTCTGATCGGCCGTTGCCGGACGGAGCCTTGCCCCTGCTGGCGGAACTCGGAGCGGAACTCGATCCCACGCCGCGTGTTTTCGGGAACCTGATCGTCTACGACAACCGTTCCGCCCTGCCACGGGCCCGCCTTGTTCACGACTGGCGCCGCGCCGAACAGGATCTGAACGGTTTTCTGGATCGCGTCGAGACCGGTGAGATCGAACCGGCTCGGGTCGTCACGCTCGATACGGAGCCTTCGCCGTTGCCCCGCCCGGCTGTCTCCCCGGAAAGACCTGTGGCCTATGTGACCGACGGTATGGACGAGGTCGTTCTGACCGCCGCGCCGTCGGCTCCGGCAATCCTGGTTCTGGCAGACATGTGGCAACCCGGCTGGAGCGTCGAGGTGAATGGTGTGGCTGCTGATGTGCTACGGGTTGATCATGTCCTGCGCGGCGTGGCCCTGGAAGCCGGAGAGCACCGCATTCGATGGGTGTATCGGGATCCCGCCCTGCGCCGCAGCCTGGTCCTGACCCTGGTGGGAGTTGCGATGGCCTTGATCTTGCTTGTGATCGGCGCCCGGAGCGATCGATCCGCTCTGGTGATCGCTGACGAGTCGGCCCCGGCCCGGAGGAAGCCGTGAAGAGTATCGTCGTGATTCCTACGTACAACGAAGCCGATAATATCGGGCGCATCGTTCCCCTGGTCCTGGCTCGCCACCCGGACCTCTCGGTGCTGGTGGTGGACGACAATTCCCCCGACGGCACTGCGGCGATCGTCAAGGAATTGTCGGACTTCGGTGGGAGGGTTCACATCCTCGAACGTCCAGGCAAGCAGGGGCTCGGCGCCGCCTACATCGCCGGATTCCACTGGGTCTTGGCCAATACCGACGCTGAAGTGGTGTTCGAGATGGACGCCGACTTCAGCCATGACCCGATCGCTATCGACGACTTCCTCGAACAGGTCGAGGACAACGACGTGGTGATCGGCAGTCGATATCTCCACGGCATCACCGTGGTCAACTGGCCCCTGCGCCGGGTCGTGCTGAGCGTCGGCGCCAACGTCTACGCGCGCTGGATCACCGGCTTGCCGTTGAAGGACTCGACCGGCGGCTTCAAGTGTTTTCGCCGTCACGTGCTTGAGGCCCTGCCTCTCGATCGCATCAAGAGCGACGGCTACTCCTTCCAGATCGAGATGAATTTCCACTGCTGGAAGCAGGGTTTCCGCATCCGGGAAATCCCGATCATGTTCGTCGATCGTCAAGTGGGCGTTTCCAAGATGTCCAAGAAGATCATCTGGGAAGCCATGTGGATGGTGTGGGCTCTGCGCCTGCGCCGCATTCCCTAGGAACTCGGTTTGAAACTTTCGATCGTCATCATCCACTACAACACCAGCGAGGATCTGGGACGCTGCCTGACGTCCCTGGGTCATTGCCCGCCTTCCTGCGATCATGCCGTGGTTGTGGTCGACAATGCATCGGTTGATTCCGGACTCGACTCGGTGCGCGAGCGTTTCACCGGTGTTCATTGGTTGATGAACTCCTCGAACACCGGATACGCCCGGGGGGTCAACCAGGGACTGGCCGCTGTCGCCGCGGATTTCACCCTTGTCCTCAATCCCGACATCGTGATCCAGCCCGGCGCCATCGATACCCTGCTCGCCGTCGCCGAGCGCACCCCCCGGGCCGGGATCGTCGCGCCCCAACTCCTGAACGAGGATGGATCCATCCAGGATTCCTGCCGGCGCTTCTACACCCTGCGAACCCTGCTGATGAAGCGCACGTTCCTCGGCAAGGTGTTCGACGGTGCCCGGGATGTCGATCATCACCTGATGCGCGATTTTGACCACATGAGTGAGCGTGCGGTCGATTGGGTCATCGGGGGTGCCATGCTCGTTCGCCGTGAGGCCGTCGTGGCCGTCGGGCCCATGGACGAGCGTTTCTTTCTCTACTTCGAGGACGTCGACTGGTGCTACCGGATGGGCCAGTCGGGCTGGGACGTTCTCTACGCGCCCGAAGCTCGTTGCATTCATCGTCACCGCCGCGACTCTGCCAGAGGGATGACCCACCGGAGTTTCTGGTTGCATCTTGGCAGCATGATTTCCTTCTACGAAAAATGGGGCATGCTCGTGTGGCTGCTCAAACGCTGGCGTGATCCGTTGAATTCCATGCTGCTGTGGGTCGTCGATGTTGCCGCGCTCAACGTGGCATTCGCCGGGGCTTGGGGCTTGCGCGCCCTGCTGAATCCAGTCTTCTCCGAAGCCCTGTTCCCGCTCTCGGAATACCGTCCCCTGCAGTTCTTCGCCACGTTGCTGATGACCGTGGCCCATGTGTTCCAGGGGCGCTACCGCACCTCGGTGAGTCGTCGCGCCACGACTGTGACCAGCCGTCTTCAACAGACCGGTGTTCTGGCCATGCTTCTGTTCGCGAGCACCTGGTTGAGTCATCAGGCCGTCTACAGTCGCGCGGTGCTGCTGATGTTCTTCCCCCTGTTGGTGCTGACCTCCGAACTGGGGGAACGCTGGCTGCGCCATGGGCGGGGCCGCATGGAGCGAGGGTGGCTTTCCCTTGAGCGCACCCTGCTGGTGGGAGGCGCCGAGGATGTTGTCGCCTGGCTGGCAACCCGCCAGGACCAAAGAGCCGACGGACTTGATGTCGTAGGCTGGCTGCATCCCCTGAGCAGCATCGTGCCGGACTATGTGGTCGCTGACCATGTCCCGTGCCTCGGGAGCGAGGTAATCCTGACGTCCGTGGTCGAACGTCACCGGATTGCCCAAGTCGTCTTCTGGTCCTGGCCGCGTGGAGACCTGAGGGAGCTCCGGGCCTTGGCCCGTCTGCGCGAAGCCCGCATCCGGCTCCGCTGGTGCGTCCCCGAAGCCGGCCTGGTCGCTGCGGGAGCCCGTCCGTTCGGTGACGAAATTCCCGCATCCCTGGTTCTGGACCCAGGCCCGGCCAATCCCGCCGGTGCCATCCTGCGGCGAACGGTGGATGTGTCGGCGGGGCTGCTGGTCTTGCCTTGGGCGGGCTGCTTGTCGGTGATCGCCCGCCTCATCCCGGGCTGGTCGAGCAAGCGGCTCGACGTCGTCTCCGAGAGTTGCTCCAACCACTCATGGTCCCTGACGCTCCTCTGCGACGGTCAGGAACGTCCGCGTCCTTTGCCATGGCAATCCGGTTTGATCCTGGCGCTGATCCGAGGTGGCCTGACCTTGACCGGGCCGACCATTCTTGAAGTGTCCGAAGCCGAACGTGGATCGTTGAACGAGGCTTGGAGCCTAACCCTGCCTCGACCTGGATTGACAAGGCCCAATCGTGGTTTCGATCACTGCTGCAGCCGTCTCTATCATGACCCCGCTGGTATCTCGGCCGCCTTGGCCGCCGCTGGAAAGAAAGAGGTCTCTTGATGTTGAAGACCAGTCGCCGAGCCATCGCCTTGTTGCTGGGGTCTCTGATGATCGCCTGCGGTGCTTCGGCCCAGTCGGTGCGGATGTCACCGCTGTTGAGTACTCAGGAATGTCGGGATCTCGAACTCGTCGGTGATCGGCTCTACGGAGCGACCGCCGCCGGTGGCTTGGTGCTCTGGGATCCGGCCGCCCCTTCAACGTTCGACAGCTGGACGACGATGGACGGGTTGACCTCGAACCGCCTGACAGACCTGGCCTGGACCGGCAGCCACCTGTGGGTTGCGAGTGATGGCGGCGGACTCACACGGATCACGTTGTCTCCGACCGGTCCGGTGTTTCGTCAGTTCGCCGCTGCAGGGGCGCTCGAAGTCGCTGCGGTGACCGGGGCGGTGTTCGGCTCGACCGAGCGGGTCTATTTCGGCCTGGTCGACGGCGGCATCGGGGTGATCAACAACGGATTCGCCGGGCAGACCTTCACCTCCAACGGCTTCCCGGAACTGGTGAGCGATCAGATTACAGCCCTGGCCTTTGCGGGGGAGGATCTCTGGATCGGGACGGCCGACGGTATCTCGGCCCTGCAGCAGAACCTTTTCCACAATCGCAGCACCGGACTCGGGAACCGACAGGTGCGGGCCCTGCTCACCGATGATGTCCTGGGTATCTTCGCCGCAACCGGCGATGGGGTCATGACATGGGATGCGGATGCGGCTTCATGGAGTCTCCTTGGCGATGTCGGCGGGGCCGTGGCGGACCTGATCCTGTTCCAGGACGAACTCTGGGCCCTTCGGGAAGGCACGGGCACGACCGACCGACTTGCTCGCTGGAGCGGAACGACCTGGGCTCCCGAGGATCTTCCCCTCGGAAATGTCGCCGTTCTCGGGGCGACTGATCGCCTGTGGATCGCCGGCCGGCTCGCAGGACCTGACGGCAATATCGAAGCCGGCAGGACCGCCTGGGCGGTCCGCGATGACGTCGACGACTGGCGCGACTGGTCCAGCGACGACCTGTTCTTCAATGCCGTCGATGGCTGCGAGATCGCCGACGACGGAACCGTTTGGCTCGGATCGAGATTCGCTGCGGGTTGGAGCGGCTGGGATGGTGACCACTGGACCCAGTTCACCGACCTCGCTTCGGCAGCGGATGACTCCCTGGGCCTGCTGAACTTTTCCAGCGGCATCCTCTCCATGGAACGTGGAGCGGATGGGGCCCTGTGGATCACCCAGTTCCAGGGCGGCGGCATCATCCGCTATCGCCCCGGGATGGGAGACTGCGACCATATCACTCCGGACAATTCGGCCCTTTCGGGACATCGGATCGTCCGCGTGTTCGCCCATCCGGACGGCCCGATCATCTTCATGAGCGATCAGCAGGGTGTCGATGTCCTGATCGACCCTGATCGTTGGCGCAATCCGGACAGTTGGATCACCCTGCCCCAGGACGCGAACGGACTCTCTGGTGTCGCGGTCCGCGATGCGGCCATGACAGCTCGCGACCGGATCTGGTTCACGACGGACGACGCCGGGCTCGTGCTCTGGGATCCGAACGGCTCCGCCGGCTCGGATGCTCCCCTGACATTCGCCGATCAGAGCGATGACTTCTGGACCGACGCCCAGGATCGGCCGACCGGCACCACCTTCGATTTCAAGGGCACCAAGGGGCTGGCCGACGGCCGGGATGGTTCGCTCTGGGCCGCTGGCGGCGGAGGGGTCGTGCATCTGCGCCTCGAAAACCACGGCGACGGCTGGATGATCCTGGACATCCTCGGGACCTACCGGGAAATGATCGACCCCGCCAGCCCTGGCCTGTTGCGGGGAACGCTCACCGACATCGACGTGGATCGCAACGGCGACGCCTGGGTCTCCCATGACGCCGGACTCAACAGGATTCGCTTGCGAGGGACCGACACCTACATCGACGCCTACACGAACGCCGGCGCCTACGCCGCCTTCGGCCTGGGCTCTCTCGTGTCAGCCGGTGCCATCACAGGAATTCCCGAAGGCACGATGCGTGAAGTCGCTGTCTCGGGCGATGGCAGCCGACTCGTGGTCGGTGGGGATTTCGGGGCCGCCGTCCTGGAGATCGCCCCCGGTTCGGGTGAAGATACCGGCCCGCTCGATGCCGTGTACGTCCATCCCAACCCCTTCATCCCGACCGAGCACGCTTCGGGCCTGAAGCTGTCCGGCTTCGAATCCACAGTGACGGTTTCCCAGTTCGAGGTCCTGGGCGGCGCCAGCGTGGAGATCTACAACATCGAGGGCCAGCTCGTCCGCCGCCGGGACCATGTGGCCCCCGACGAAGCCATGTGGGACGGCACCAACCAGGACGGCGCTCCGGTCGCGTCAGGCACTTACCTCTTGCGGATGGAACTCCGCGGTCATGTGATTCTCAAGTCCCTGGCGGTTGTTCGGTGACCGATGGTGTCGACATCACCTTGGCCGAGGGTCCGCGGCCTCCCAAGGTCTGGGGGGATCTGCTGACGTCGACTGCTCGAGTCTCGTTCTTCCATGAAGAACTCTGGACTCGCGTGATCGCGACGCATCTGCCGAACTTCAGCGGCCAGTGGCTCATCGCCCGGCTGGACGGTCAACCCGTCGGCGGTCTGGCTCTGATACGTCGTGAGCGGGGGGCCTTGCGGTCCTGGGAGGGACATCATGCCGGAACGCCGGGCTGGCCGGTGATCAGGTCAGATGTCTCAGGCGATTCTCGCGACCGTATTCTCGACGCCCTGGTCGAAGCGGCCGCAGCGCTCGGCAGAGGATCCCGTTCCCTCGGCCTGGTCCTATCGTTGCCGCCGGAGTGGGACGAACGCCTCGGCCCTTCCCTGAAACGTCATGGGTTCCGACGAACCGGTGTGCCCTCCGCTGTCCTGCCTCTGGCCGGAGGCATTGATCACGTGGAGATGAACGTCTTCAAAGGCAACCGCCGCAACGAGCGGAATCGAGCCTTCAAGGCGGGCTGCCTAGCCACCTGCCGGGAAGGCTCCGAAGAGCTGAAGGAATTCCATGTGATCTATCGCGACGCCTGCACTCGCTGGGACGTGGATCCCGTTCCTGAGGAAATGTGCCGCGATCTACTCGACGACGGCTCGGGAAAGGTCTTCCAGATCTCGGTCCACAACGAAGGACGCCTGATCGGAGCGCATCTCTGTCTGCGCGACGGCGACGTGGTCACCGCCTGGATCGGCGCCACGGATCCGGCAGCCCGTCAGCTCTTTCCTGCCACGGTTATCGTCTGGACTGAACTCCAGGAAGCGTGCCGACGCGGCGCCGCCTGGCTCGATCTGGGCGGCCACGGAGGCCTGTCGGGAGTCGCCAACTTCAAGAAGCTCCTGGGCGCGGAGACGATCGAACGGGGTTGCTGGGACCTCACCCCGCGACCGGTGAGGCTGGCACGGGGACTCGTCGAACGTTTTGGTCGCCGGAGTGGATCCTGATGCTCCTGCGAACCGGCGCCGGCGTGCTGCTTGCCAGGATGATGCAGGGCGTCGTCAACGCCGGCTGCGGCTGGCTCGTGGCGCGGGAACTCGGGCCGACCGGCCAGGGGCACTACGCGCTGACCCTCATGATCGTCATGTTGAGCTCCTCGCTGGCCAACGGCGGTGTTGGTCTGGCTGCCGTTCCCCTGCTCAAGAGCGGAGCCGCCGGGCTTCGTCGCATCGTCCTCGCCCAGCTGGGATGGGTGGCGTTGGTCATGCCCTGGCTCGTTGTCGGGGCGATCGTGGCCTGGATGGCGGGGGCGGGAGCGTGGGCCACCGGAATGCTGGGCTGGACTTCGGTGCTGACGCCGGTCGCCGCAGCCCTGGCGGTGCTAGCCCTGCTGCTTTTCGACATCTTCGTCTATGATCTCACGGCTCTGGGCCGGGTCGTCACCGGCCCCCGCTTCAATTTGGCGAGAGCGGTTCTCCACCTGGCGCTGCTGACCGGCTGGGCTCTGGCTGGACGCCTGGGTTTGGCTGAGGCCTTGTTGAGTTACGCCGCCGCCCAGGCGGTGACGGCACTCGCGGTCGGACTGGTGTTGGGGCTCGGCAGTCAACCGGCCGAGCCTGACCCGGTGGGAATCCCGACCCTGACGCGATCCCTCCTGAGGGCCGGTTGGGTCGGGCAGCTGTCTTCGGTGGCGTCCCTGCTGCACATGCGTTTGGACCTGATGCTGGTGGCCTTCTGGCACGGCCCCGAAGTGGTGGGTGTGTATTCGGTCGCCGTGCTGATGGGTGAGCTGCTCTGGATGCTGCCGGGGGCCCTCCAGCCGGTCCTGGTTTTTACAGCTGGAGGACCGGGCCGTGATCCGAACCGTATCACGGCCCAGGCCATTCGGGTGGGTCTGGCTGCCACGGCGGCGGCAGGGCTCGTCCTCGCCCTGGCAGCACCGCGACTTCTGGACCTGCTCTTCGGCGACGCCTTCGACGACTCCCGAGCGGCTCTCTGGGCCCTGCTGCCCGGGATCGTGGCTTTTGCACCCGGCGCCATCCTCGCCGGCGACTTCATCGGGCGGGGGAGGTCGTCGTGGAACGCCCAGGGCAGCCTCGCCACCGTGATCGTGAACATCGCGGTGGGTCTCGTGCTGATTCCATCCCATGGCGCCGTCGGTGCTGCCTGGGCGTCGACAGCCGCCTACATCACCAGCAGTCTGGTCATGCTGCTGCGTTTCCGCTCGGTCTCCGGCATGGGCTGGTCTGAGATCTTCCTGGGTTCTCGTCCTTCCTGATCGTCAGCACTGATTTCCTCCCCTTTCTTGCTCTCATTTTCAAGAAGACAAGACGACGTCTGTGATGAGCTCTATCAGCAAAAAATAGATGAAATTCGATGGTTGACAGGGGGTCTGGCCTGGGATTACTGTCCGGTGGTGCCCAGAGGTGAATATTGGTGGAAGATGGTGAATCTCTAAGATGACTGAGGCCCCGACGATGACTTCGCATGACACCGCTCCAAACCCCGAATTCTGCTTCCACGGAGCTTATGAGCGGGCTGTGGATGCCAAGGGGCGTTTCAATCTGCCGTTCCGGTTTCGGAAGGGTGGAGGGGCGGCCGAGGACGAAAAGTACGTCGTCACCCCCGGGGCGGACGGCAACCTCTCGGTCTTCCCGCAGCAGGAATGGGAAGCGACGTTCCAGCGCATCAAGCGGCAATCGTCCGCAGCGCAATGGCGCGCTCGGGTGCGCCAGATCAGCGCCAAGAGTTTCGACGTCGTTCCCGACGCCCAGGGGCGGGTCAGTGTCCCGTCGGACCTTCTCGAGAGCGTCGGCATCGCGCGACGCGTCAAGGTCGTCGGCATGGGGCACTACATGGAGCTGTGGAATCCCGATGATTTTTCGACGGGTCAGCAGGACCTGACCGAATCGGATCCAGAGTTCATGGACGAGTTCTTCTACTAGCAGGGGATGGGTCTCGAAGGATCGAGACCCCGGTCGTGGACGGAGCCTGACTGGCCATGGAGGGCCGGTCGACGCAGGGATGGAGCCTCATGCCGAGAGAGTCGACCCGCTGGACGCCACGCTTCACGCTCCTTGAGGGCGGCAGCGATTTCGAGATCCAGGTGCGTGGATCAGTCTTGCGGGTGACTCTTCTCGGTACTCTCGACCGTAACCAGTTGGTGGAATTGAAGCGCCGTGTCGCACCTTTCCTGGTGAAGCGCAGCCGACGGATCATTCTTGATGGACACCGTCTGCGTCATGTGGACTATCGGGTGGCCGGCCCCTTGCGCGATTGGAACCGGGCTCTGGCTGTCTTCGATCACAGCCTGATGCTGTCGGGTTGGAACTCCTATCTACGCACCATTCTGACCCTCGGCGCCGCGGCCGCTCCAAATCCAGCCCCCATCCCGACGCCCTCGCGCGTCTCGATGTCTTGAGCGGCACGCCGCACGTGCCGGTTCTGCGGGACGTCGCGGTCGAACTGCTCTCACCTGGCCCGGGTCGTCGCATGGTCGATGGAACCTTCGGGTTCGGCGGCCACTCCAGGGAACTCCTTAGGCGGGGCTGTGATGTCCTGGGACTCGATCTCGACGCTGACGCCCTCGCTGCCGGACACGCGCTCGCGAGGGAACATCCTGCATTCCGGATCCAGCACAGATCCTTTCGTGAGATGATCGACGCGATCCGTGACGCTGGCTGGCCCCATGCCGACGGGATCCTGCTCGATCTCGGCGTGAGTTCCCTGCAGCTTGACGAGCCGGGCAAGGGATTCAGCTACCGGACCGATGGCCCCCTGGATCTCCGGTTCGATCAGCAGCAGGGTGAGTCGGCCGCCGAACTGGTCGCGCGTGCCGAAGCGGCCGAACTGGCCGACATCTTCTTCCGCTTCGGTGAAGAACGCGGCTCCCGTCGCATCGCCCACGCCATCGTCCGCGCCCGCGACGTCGAGCCGATCGACACCACCACCCGCATGCGTGAGATCGTGCAGTCGGTGGCGGGCAGGGGGCCTCAACGCAACGCCGTGCTGAGCCGTGTTTTCCAGGCCCTGCGAATCGCAGTGAACGACGAACTCGGCGCCTTGGGCGAGGTGCTCGAAGGGGCGGCCGAGGCGCTGGGGCCGGGTGGACGTCTGGTTGTCATCAGCTACCACTCGCTCGAGGATCGTCTGGTGAAACAGTGGTTGGCGAAGGCGAGCAGGGACTGCCTCTGCCCACCACGCCAACCCCTCTGCAATTGCGGTCATGTGCCGACATTTCGTTCGGCCACCCGTCGTCTCGTGACGGCGGATGCCGAAGAAATCCGAATCAATCCACGGTCCCGAAGCGCCAAGCTGCGGGCGGCCGAGAGGTTGTCATGAGTCGTCAGTGGAACAACAGGACACGGTGCTACACGACCCACGGACGCCGGGGCGCCACGGCGCAGAAACGCACCACGGCCCGATCGAGGTGCCTGTTCCAGCGGAAGACACGGCAAGGTATCGTCGTGGTTCTGCTGTTTGTCGGCATCATGGGCATCCAGGTGGCCCTGTCCAACGGAGTCGTGTCCCAGGGGTGTCGTGTCACCGAGTTGAAAACCGACCGAACCTACTACCAGGCCAGAGTCGGCATCCTCGAGCACCGCTGGAACAGCATGACATCGCGGGACGTGATCGTGAGTCGGGCGGGGCAGGAGCTCGGTCTCGCCCTGCAGGAGGATCCGGCTCGGATCGTCGTCCTGGTATCCGCGGATCCCGAGCCCAAACGACGAGACTGGCCTGGCTGGCTGCGGAGCATCGGCGGTGGCACCGAAGCCCAGGCTGCCACCGGCCGGAGATCGCCTTGACGCCTCAACGTTTCGGCGTTCGGATGAGGACGATCCAGTGGATCGTCCTCGCCTACATCGTGCTCCTGGGTGGCCGGATGATCTGCCTGCAATTGGTCCAGCACGATCGCCTGAGTCAGCGTGGTCAGAACCAGTGGATCGAGCATCGGGAATTGGCTGCCGAGCGGGGCGATCTGTTCGACCGGAATGGACGTTCGCTAGCTCTTTCGGTCGCGACCTGGGACATCGGATTCGCCCCGTCCAGATACCGGGACCAGCCCAGGGAAGTCATGACTCGGGATGCTGAGCGCCTGGCCCGGATCGCCGATGTCTCCACCGATGTCGTGCGTGAGAAACTGTCCCGCCAGGGTGATGGGTTTTTCTATGTCGGCAGACGGGTCGTTCTGCACAGGGATTCCCTCAGTGTCCTGACCTCCATCAGGGGCGTGTCGAAAGACCAGCAACAAGACCGGATCTATCCCTTCGGCGGCATCGCGGCCTCATTGATCGGCATGTACCGCGATGGAGGCGTCCATGACGACGTCATGAGCGGCATCGAACAGGGCTACGACCAGTGGTTACGGGGCACTTCAGGCGAAGCGATCGTGCATCATACTCCCAATCGTGGCCCCGGGGATGCGTACGAGGCGGTGACACCGGCGATCGACGGCCTCGATCTCGAACTCACTCTCGATTGTCGCCTTCAGTCCATCGCCGAGGACTGCCTGAAGGATGCGCTGGTTGAGACCTCCGCCCGCGGCGGCGTCGTGCTGATCGTTGATCCGGGGACGGGCGATGTGCTGGCTGCGGCCGACTCTCCAGTGGTGCGGGAACGGACTGACATCACGGATCACAATTCGTTCTGGAACAACTCCAATTTCACCCTGGCGTATGAGCCCGGATCGATCTTCAAGCTGTTCACGGCTGCTTCGCTGCTTACCCGCGGAGCCATCGACACGGTGATGACGATCGACTGCGACGACACCCAGTTCGGGGGCTATTCCGTCCACAACGACATGAACCACAAGTACGGTGAACTGGCCTTCATGAAGGCCTTCGCCCGTTCGAGCAACGTGTTCTTCGCCCGTGCGGTCCTCAACCTGGCAGAGGACGAGTTCCTCGACGATATCCATCTTTTCGGATTCGACCGCATGCACGGGATTCGCTATCCCTCGTCGACCAAGGGCATCCTTGCCGAACGTCGTGACTGGGAGCGCCGCCGCATGCCGACGATCGCTTACGGGCAGGCCATCGCTACGACTCCGCTTCATCTGGCGATGGCCGCCGCAGCTGTCGCCAACGGGGGCGAGCTCATGGCTCCGCGTCTTGTCCGGCGCATTCTGACCAAAACCGGCCGCGTCGTCGAGTCGTTCGATCCGGTAGTGCGTCACCGGGTGATCGACGAGGATCTGGCCCGCCTGCTCCGCCATGCCATGGCATTGGCCGTGACCGAGGGAACGGGGGTCAAGGCGGCCGTCAACTGGACGAGTGTGGGCGGCAAGACAGGGACGGCCGAGAAGGTCGTCGAAGGCGACGCGACCTACACGCCCGGCGCGTACATGTCGAGTTTTCTCGGGTTCGTTCCCGCTGATGAGCCGAGGTTGGTAATCCTGACCATGCTGGACCAACCTGATTACAGTCACCATTACGCTTCGGAAAGTGCGGCGCCGTTGTTTCGGTCTGTGGTCGAGGGCATCGGACGCAGCACGGAGTGGCTGAGCGGGGTGACGCATCCCGTGGAAGCCGTCGTCGCAGCCGAGACGATGTTCCATGAGCTTCCCGATGTCCGGCATCTGATTCTTGATACTGCTCGCGAGGAGCTGGAACGGTTGGGCTTTCTGCCTGTGGACGACGGGCGGGACGGACTTGTCGTGGCTCAAATCCCCATGGCGGGAACACGCCTGGCGCTGGGCGAGCCGGTCACCCTGACGGTTGATCCGCGGGGCACGGCCATTCCTGTCGCCGAACGGCGGTGTCCCGATCTTACCGGGCTGTCGAGTCGGGAAGTGCGTCGTCGGTTGGCGGACCTGGGAGTCAGTGCGGAATGCATGGGCATCGGCTACGTGGTCGGCCAGACTCCGGCGGCAGGGGATAGGCTTGCAGGCCGATCCGTGCAGGTGCGAATGGAGGCGTCATGGCGATGACCCTCGGCACCCTGGCCACGGCGTTGGGCGCAGAGTTGAAGGGAGACCCCTGGGCGACAGTGACCTACGTGAGCGCCGACTCGCGACAAGCCGGTCCGGGCTGTCTCTTCGTGGCGGTTCGCGGGACCAGCGGCGACGGCCATCGCTGGCTGTCCGGGGCCCTGGAGGCTGGTTGTGCCGCCGTCGCCATCGAACATTCCCACGACGGTGAGGTGGCTGGACCCCATATGATCCTGGATTCTACGCGCCCGGTACCCGCTCTGGCGGCGCGGTTGCTCAATGACACGCCCGATGCCGGGCTTCGGATCGCCGGCGTGACCGGCACGAACGGCAAGACCACCACCGCATCGCTGATGCGCTCGATGCTGACCGAGTTGGTCGGCCCCTGCGGTCTGCTCGGCACCATCCGCTATGAGACCGGTTTGCGATCGGTCTCGGCGCCGTTGACCACACCCGGCGGACCGGAACTGTACTCCGCACTGCGTGAGATGAGCACCGCCGGTCTCCAGGCTGTCGCCATGGAAGTGTCGTCGCACGCCCTCGACCAGCAGAGGATCGCCGGGCTGGAACTCGACGTGGCTGTGCTGACGAACCTGAGCCGTGACCATCTCGACTACCACGGCGATCTCGAATCCTACCTCGCCGCCAAGCTGCGGATCGTCGACTTGCTGCAGGGTGACCAGAGACGCAAACCGGTGGGTGTCCTGGCTCTGAACGCCGACGATCCGGCTTTTGCCGCCGTTGCTCCGCCTGGGATTCACACCTGGCGCTGGTCAACCGGCTGGCGGGGACATCCGGGGTGCCAGCCTGATGTCCGTCTCGCGGACTGCAATCTGCGTCCGGACGGGACGACTCTCGTTCTGGATATCCGAGGCACACGTGTGGACGTGGAGAGCGCCCTGGTGGGTCGGTTCAACGTCGAGAACATTTGCGCGGCCCTGACCGCTGGCGTGGCGCTGGGGTACCCGCCCGAAGCTTGTGCCCAGGCGCTGGGGAAGGCTCCCCAGGTCGCCGGCCGGATGGAAGGCTTTGCTCTGCCCAACGGTGCTGTTGCGGTGGTGGACTACGCTCATACTCCCGATGCCCTGGAAGCCGTGCTGGCTTCATGTCGGGAGTTGACCGACGGCCGTCTGATCGTGGTGTTCGGCTGTGGCGGCGACCGCGATCGTGGCAAGCGGGCCTTGATGGGCGCTATCGCGGCTCGGGATGCCGATGAAACCTGGGTGACTTCCGATAATCCGCGCAGCGAGGATCCGGGAGCGATCTGCGCGGAGATCATCGCGGGATATCGCGGGGTCTCCGGGACTGCACGGCCGTGTCGTCTCGAGGTCCAACGATCCGACGCCATCCTCGGGGCTTTGGCCGTATCCGAGTCTGGCGATGTCGTCGTGATCGCGGGCAAGGGGCACGAGGACTATCAGATCATCGGTGATCAACGCCTGGACTTCGACGACCGCATGATCGTCAGGGATTGGATCAAGGCCCGGGAGGATGACCTTGCCTGAACGCCGGTACGAATTGGCCGAGGCTTTGCCGGACCTCCGGCAAGAGGGCCTGCTGCGGGGAGTCCTTGTGCATGAGCGCGGAGCCTGGGCCCAACGCCATGGCGAAGACGGCCAGGCTGCCGGTTTCTTTCTCGGGGCCTCTCTCGATTCCCGTCGGATTGAATCCGGCTCTTTGTTCGTCGCCCTGCAGGGAGAGCACGACGATGGACGGAATTATGTGGGTGGAGCCTTGCGAGCCGGGGCGTCCGTGGCCTTGACCCGACCCTGGGACGCTGCGGAACCTGATCCTCTGCTCTCGGGAGACCCCGGTCATGACGCGGTCGTGATCCTGGCCGACAAGCCGGAACGGGCCCTGACCCTTCTGGCTGATCGTTGGCGAAGTCGGCTCGGCACGCCCGCTGTGGCGGTCACCGGCTCCAATGGAAAAACGACGACCAAGGATCTGTTGGGCTGTCTCCTGAGTGACCATGCATTGGGGCTGGCGACTGCCGGCAACTTCAATAACGAGTTGGGATTGCCAATCACTGTTCTGGGCTTGCGCGAGCGGCACGCCTGGGCTGTTTTCGAGCTCGGGGCCTCGGGCCCTGGTGACATCGACAAGCTGGCGGCCCTGGCGCGTCCCCGGGTCGGAGTGATCACCAACGCCTCGGGAGCGCATCTCGAGGGATTCGGCTCTGTGGACGGTGTCGTGGCTACCAAGGGGGAGTTGCTCGACCATTTGCCCGCAGAAGGCACCGCGATCCTGGGACGCGACAGCATCGGTTACGCATCCTGGTCTGAACGGGCGCGGTGTGAAGTCCTCGATTGGGGAGAGACCGGGCACCAACGCGTCTGGTCGTGGCGCCCGACCCAGGACGGCTGCGGCGGCGTGGTGACTCTCGACGACGAATCGTGGACCCTGCCCCTGCCAGGGCGCCACAACGGAGCCAATCTGGTCGCTGCGGTTCTCGCAGCCCGGGCCCTGACCGGGGAAACACTGGACATCGCAGCCGCCCTGAAACAGTTTCGTGGATCGCCTCACCGCAACCGCCTTCTCGACGCCGGCGGTGTGACGCTTTTCGACGACACCTACAACGCTAATCCTGCGAGCATGATCGCGGCGGCGCGCGCCCTGTTGGATGCCCCGGGCTCCGGACGCCGGTTCGCGGTCCTCGGAGCCATGGCGGAACTCGGCCCTCAGACCGATCAACTGCACTTCGGTGTCGGGACGGAACTTCGCGAAGCGGGGCTCGATGCCCTGTGGACAGTGGGAGAAGCCGCCGCCCCCATGGCCGAAGGCTTTGCCTTGGCCGGAGGCGAAGCCGCAGCCCTGCCGACCCTGGACGCCGCCCTGACCGCCGTCCTCGCAGTTGTCGCAACCGGCGACTTCGTCCTGGTCAAGGGCTCGCGTTCCGCGGGCATGGAGCGATTCGTGAAACGGTTCCTGGAGCACAGGAATCCCGACATGTCCAACCTGGAGACGGACTGATGTTCTACCACCTGCTCTACCCGCTTCACACCGAATGGTCGATCCTGAACGTGTTCCAGTACATCACGTTCAGGGCGGCCTACGCAGCGGTGACGGCGCTGCTGATCAGTTTCGTCTTCGGCGACTGGATGATCCGCAAACTCGAAGCCATGCAACTGGGGGAGACGATCCGTTCCGATGGCCCTCAGCATCACGCCAAGAAGGCTGGCACACCGACCATGGGCGGCGTGCTCATCCTCACGGCGATCGTCATTCCCACCCTGCTCTGGGGCGACCTGACCAACCGCTCGGTTCTGATCTGCCTGATCGGGACGGTTTGGATGGGTCTCATCGGGTTCATCGACGACTGGCTCAAGGTCGTCAAGAAACGTCCCAAGGGCATGATCGGCCGTTTCAAGCTGGCTGGTCAGGTCGGGTTCAGCCTCGTCCTCTTCTTCACGATTCGCTATTTCTGGGCCGATGAGTTTCCCCAGAGCCAGATCATGATCCCGTTTTTCAAATCTACGGTGGTGGATATCGGTTGGCTGGCGCTGCCGCTGGTCGTGTTCGTGGTCACCGGCACCAGCAACGCAGTGAACTTGACCGACGGTCTCGACGGCCTGGCGATCGGATTGAGCGCCTTCGCGTTCCTGGGATTCGCGGCGCTGGCGTACGTGACCGGCAACGTCATCTTCGCCGACTACCTCAACATCCTCTATCTGCCTGGCGCGGGAGAATTGACGGTCTACTGCGCGGCGGTGGTCGGGGCCTCACTTGGTTTTCTCTGGTTCAACGCCCATCCGGCTCGTGTGTTCATGGGAGATACGGGCAGCCTCGCACTTGGCGGCGCTCTCGGCACGGTCGCGATCCTGGTCAAGCGGGAACTGCTGCTCGTGGTCATCGGCGGCATGTTCGTCGTCGAGGCTGTCAGCGTCATGCTTCAGGTGGCCTCGTTCCGCTGGCGCGGCGGCAAGAGGATCTTTCGCATGGCCCCCTTGCATCATCATTTCGAATTGAGTGGCTGGTCCGAGACCCAGGTGGTCGTCCGGTTCTGGCTGATCGGCATTCTGCTCCTGCTGTTGAGCATGAGCTCCATCAAACTCCAGTAGGGGGCGACGTGGATTGGACGGGAACCTGGCTCGTGGTCGGATTGGCACGCAGCGGCTGTGCCGCCGGAGCCCTGCTCCGACGACGTGGGGCTCGGGTCGTCGGCGGAGACGACAAGAGTCGAGGCGAGCTGGACGCAAGCTGGTCGGCAGGGAGCTTGTCCGACGCCTCGACGAAGGCTTTCGACGAAGTGCGCTGTGGGGCGCATTGGTGGAATGACCTGCCTGCTCTGACCGGCGTCGTGGTGAGCCCTGGTGTTCCGACCGATCATCCGGTGCTCGGATCCCTGTCCACCGGCGTTCCGGTTCTCGGTGAACTGGAACTCGGGTGGCGAGCATGCGCGGCCACCGTGATTGCCGTCACCGGCACCAACGGCAAGACCACCACGACGGAATTGACGGCTCATCTGCTGCGCACCGCGGGTCTGGACGCCCGCGCACTCGGCAACGTCGGCAGGCCGCTCTGCGATGTCGCCGACGGGTTGGACGAACACGCCGTGGCCGTGATCGAGTGCAGCAGCTTTCAACTCGAGACGATCGACCTGTTCCGGCCGGTGGCCGCTGCGGTCCTGAACCTGGCTCCCGATCACCTCGACCGCTACCCGGACCTTGCCTCCTACTACGCGGCGAAACGTCGCCTGGTCGACGCCCTC
>Ga0180007_10002385_pt1 | contig 22575 bp, 19 predicted proteins | sample MM_PC_MetaG_FD_121122 | JGI IMG/M metagenome (GOLD analysis project Ga0180007, IMG submission 121122) | Groundwater microbial communities from the Aspo Hard Rock Laboratory (HRL) deep subsurface site, Sweden - MM_PC_MetaG | ecosystem: Environmental > Aquatic > Deep subsurface > Groundwater... | reverse complement strand
TAATGGATAGAATCCATCTTTAGCTAAATATCTAGGTAATCGTACACCTTTAGCTTTGCTTTTGATTGATCCAAAGAATGCTTTCATTGCTTCATCTACTTTGCGAATCACCATTTGTGCTTGCTGAGAATTGAGCACACGATAATTTTCACTTTCCTTTGATAGAATATCGTTATTCGCATAGTAATCTAAGTACTGTCCTGTTTTAAAATAATGTTGTCTGACATTATATAATGCTTCATTAAATAAGTTCTTAGATGCGTGCATCAATAACCTCAAAAATCTTAAGTCTTCAAGGTTCATGTAAAGTCTGTTTTTTACTGTTAAATACATGTTTTTTCACCCCCCTTCTACAGCTTAATTATACCATTTTTAAGCTGAAAATGAGCAGGTATTTTTATAGATTATATAATAGATGTAGATAGTATATAATGCATAGATGTCATTAGAGTTTCCTATCAAATAAAAAAAGAAGTTAGCGAGCTAACCTCTATTCTTTTTTAGAATATGATTGTTTTCTAATAGATCCATCTAATTTGTGAATGACAACAGATGATCCAGCAGTTACAGCTAAGCTTTCAGCATATTCAATGGCTTCTTTTTGGGTACTGAAAAACTTAATAGTTTTTTCTGAACCTTCTTTTCTTACGCGCCAATCTTTATGATTATCACTTTTTGGATCCTTATTCTGAGAAACATGATATTTAGCAGGTTTAGGTTCTTTCTTGGTTGTATCTTCAGCAGGTGCTTCTACCTTTTTCTCAACCACAGGTGTTTGTTTAATTGGTGCTTCTACTTTTTTCTCGGCAATTGGTGCTTTTTTTACTGGTGCTTCTACCTTTTTTTCAACAATAGGTTCTTGTTTAACAGGTTCCGTTTTTGGTTCCACTTTTGGAGTAACTTTTACTTCTGGTTTGACAGGTTCCTCTTTAACAATCTGATTTTGCTGTTTAGCAAGAAGTTCATCTGCTTTTTTTTGTTCTAAAGCAGCTTTTGCTTGTTGTTCAGCAAGTTTACGTGCTTTTCTTTTTTTAAAAAATCCCATATTTATAGCCCCTTTCTCTCTTCAATTTAATTATATTCTAATTTATAAAAAAGACAAGTAATTGGCATTATTATCTTGATATAAACCATTCTTTGACTATAATATGTTAGAATCAAAATAAGTGGAGGTGCTCTATGATTCATCTAAAATCAATCTGTCTCAACAGTTCAAAACAAACAGAATTTCCATATACATTACCATTTTTCTTATCGAAAGAAATCATTCTCGACTCCCCTATTACCATTCTGATTGGTGATAATGGCTCAGGTAAATCAACTTTTCTCGAATTACTGAGCGAAAAGCTCAAATTATATCGTATTGAAATGGCAAATAACTATCAAAATGAATTGAAAAATATTTTGAGAAATGCTTGCCGAGATATTCAACTCAAGTATGAATTGACCTCACCCAAAGGATTTTTCTTTAGTGCTGAGGATTTTACCTCATATATTCACTTTCTCGTCAGAGAAAAAAATGAAGCTGAAAAGGAATTAAAGCGTATAGATTTTGAATATAAGGACAAATCCATATTATCAAAGCAATTGGCACGTTCAGCTCAATCAAAAACCATTTGGGAAATTGATCAACTCTATCAAAGAGATTTATTAAAATCATCTCATGGAGAAGCGTATCTATCCTTCTTCTCATCAAGATTACATCAAAATCAAATCTATCTACTTGATGAGCCTGAAACCCCTTTATCATTTCAAAGCCAATTGATTTTAATTTCGATGATTCATGAAGCGATTAAAAATGGCAATCAGTTTATCATCGCCACACATTCTCCAATGCTGATGGCAATGGAAGATTCAAGTATTTATGAATTTTCAGCGGAAGGTATTAAAAAAATTAAATATGAAGATATCGAATTTGTTCAGCTTCTCAAAGATTTTCTCAACCATCCAAAATCATTTTTTAAACACTTATATTAAAAAGAACATTCGGCTGAATGTTTTTTTAATCCACTTCCAAAACTGTAACATATCTGATAACACTTGAGGTGTTTCCATTCTCATCGGTTGCTACATAAGTCATCATATATTCACCTGGTGTGTTGATATTGACCTCACCTAAAACCTCAATACTGACATTTTGATTTGAATTGTCTTGTACATCAACACCTGAATCAACCCATTCTTGACCTTTGATGATTGTGTCAACACCTGGATTAAGTGCCAAAATGGGAGGTGTTTCATCAACCACAGTCACTATTCTAGTGATTGTTTTTGTATAATCAAGATAACTGATTTGATATACAATCGTATAAACTCCAATTTCATTTGGATTGACATCTGAAGACAAGATGATGGGTTCTAATGTTCGATAAACATAATTTGCATGAGCTCCTGCATCGATGAATTCATCGCCTATTTCTATCGTGTCAATTCCTGGATTTAATCCTATGATGAGCTTATCTGCAGATTGTTCTATACAAGCCGTAAGTGTCAAAATAAGTATCATCATGAGCAAGAAAGCTATTTTTTTCATATGTTGACACCTTCTTCCTTCATGTAGTAAGTATCAACAATAATGTTATCCTCAATTGCTAAAAGCACATAGACATATTTGTTTTTCGTTACGATTTGATTTTCAAATGTCACTCGATATGTGATCAAATAAGTACCAGGATTTTGCGTATCAACTGTGCCAGTTGTTTCAATTTCACCTAAATTAGTGCTTGCTCCTTGATCGATATAAGTATCTCCTACTTCTATGGTTGTAATATCTGGATTCAATGTAATTTCGATATGAACTTGTGAAGCTATGACATGGACAACTCTAATTCTTGTATCGATTAAGGTATCTTGGTCATAGATATCGTAATATATAAAATATGCCCCAACAGTCTCAACATCAAGCTCAGATCGAATTTCTAGATCAAGTAAATCATCATTAAGTGAAGTCTCTTGATCAATCCACAACTCTCCTATAGATATTGTATCAACTCCTGGTAACAAAACAATAGACTCGGGTTTATAAATTTTCTCATATATAGGATAAATATCCAGTTCATATGTCACACTGTCATAAGATTCACTCCAACCAGTAAATATGAAATCAAATGAAGGTGTTGATGGCTTAATAGGGGCATCAGGAGCAATGACTCCTTCTCCTGTAAACACATAGCTTTCTTGGTAAATTGTGATTAGGTCACTATCATAAAACAGGACCAGAATTTGTTGATCATCAAATTTAGCATAAAGATTCAAATCACTTTGAACAATCCTGAAGACATAAGGTGTTAAAAACTCAGCATCGATATACCATCCTAAAAAACGTTGATTTTCAATGTGAGGATCATCTAGACTAAATATATTGCCATCTTGAACTTGAATTGAAGCATACTCCTCACCATTAACATAGGCGATAACCTGGTGTAACAATATGCTAAAAGAAGCATATAACATCATATTTCCAGTAACTGGACTGCCACTATATGGCGTTGTATATGCACTATCAGTAAACCAACCATTGAATGTATAACCCAATAAAGTTGTGTCAGGTAGAGTAAAGGTTTGTCCATAATCAACTTCGATGCTATCACATGGACTGCCTTCAGTAATGAATGTGATGGTATATGATATTGGAACAAACTTAGCATATAAGGTTGAATTTGTGGTAACAAGATCAACACCCATAACAAAAGGAGTCTGAAATAGTGCATCCCGATACCATCCAGAAAATGTATGCCCGATCTTTGTAGGCGCTATGACATCAATTGTATGTCCACTATAAACTTCTATTGAATCAATTAGAGTCCCACCAAATGTTTCAAACTGCACAGAAACTAAATATTGAACCACATTCATAGAATTCTCAGCATTGATGATGCCAATACCGTAATAATCATCTCTACCTAAAACGCCATAATCAACAGCTCCTAATAGAATACGCTCCATGAGTTGAGTTCTTGATTCATTTGGAAATTGAGATATAAGTAATGCAACAATTCCTGTGACTTGAGGAGCAGCTAAAGATGTTCCTGATGCATAACCATAAGTATTATTGATCAAAGATGTAGCAATCGCAGTACCAGGAGCTGCAATATCAATTTCAGTGCCATAATTTGAATAGGATGCAATCAAAGTATCTTCATCCACAGCAGAAACAGAAATAACATCATCAAATGATGCAGGATAGATCAGTTCATCTGTTCCATCATTTCCTGCTGCAGCTACTAAAATGACACCTAAATCTCTAGCATATTCAACTGCATTACGCGTTAAAGGATTTGCATATGTCCCACCTAAGCTCATATTGATCACATCTGCTCCATGATCTGCAGCATAATAAATACCTTCAATAATGGCAGATTCACTAAATGATTTGGATTCATCTTCTTCTAGTGTTGCTGGATCATCTTCATTATTTGCTTTAATAATAAGTAGCTCACTATTTTGCACAATCCCCATGATACCTTTACTATTGTCACTAAGTGCACCAATCACACCAGCAACGGATGTGCCATGTCCATTGGTATCAATCACATAGCTTAATCCTACTTGTTCTGTTCTTGAATTATATGAGATGTTTGATAATCTGCCAATAAACTCTTCATGACTAATATCTATTCCTGAATCAATGATTGCTATTGTAACATCAGGGCTACCTTCTGTAAAAAGCCATGCTTCTTGAATATGCATCATATCTAGTGCATATTGATAGATTGGACTAGGGGTATGCCCACCAAGAGTAACTGATAGATCGCTGACCTCATAAGATGAATTGGGAACAAATCCATCTGTTTCCATTTCAATATATTTAGAACTTTCAGATATGCCATATGTGGCTATGCCATAAGATGATAGGTCAATTAAATCAACTTGATACTCTGATGCAAGGCGATATGCTTCGGTATCATCTGTGACTTGATACAAAAGTTCAGCATAAAAAGGATTGCTTTCTGTTTCAGCATATGGTTGTATTTGATTAACAAAAAAGAAACCAAGCAATAAGATGAATACGATTAAGATATATTTTATTTTTCTAATTTTCATATGATCCTCTACACCTATTATATCTTTTTACATATAACATACAAACAATGATACATTTCTATTGGCCAAAATGGTATATATTTCACATTTTCTTAACATTTACCAATAAATAACTAAACCCGCATGTATATTAAATGAAGTCAAAAATAGGAGGCATTCAAATGAGTAAGAAATTAATGTTATTTATTTTCACAGGTTTAGTTATTGGAAGTTTTATCTTTATTGGAATTGGTGTCAGTGCAGCATCTGAGTATACACAAAATAATGAAGTTATTGCATTATCAGATGATGGTATTTACACATTAGAAGAAATGTTAACATATGCTCTAGAAGATGAATATTTAGCACAGGCAACATATCAAGCTATCATTGCTGAATATGGAAACATTAGACCTTTTTCAAAAATAGTTTTAGCAGAACAAACTCACATTGATTTACTGTTACCATTATTCGAAACATATGGTATTGAAGTACCAGCCAATGATGCAGCACTTAATGTTGTATTACCAGATTCGATTTCAAGTGCTCTTGCAACTGGTGTTGAAGCAGAAAAATTCAACATTGCTTTATATGAAACATTTTTAAGTCAAGTTGATCTACCAGATGATTTACAAGCAGTGTTTGAATATTTACAGACAGCATCTCAAAATCATTTAGCAGCATTCTCAAAGGATAGACTCTTTGGTGCAGGTTATGATTTAGGCAACATGTTCAAAAATCAATTCAAAAAAGGTTCTGGAAATGGTGGGAGTAGAGGTCAAACTCAATCTAGCCAAGGATCATGTATTAATTAAAAAAAAGTATTAAGTAGCAGAAACCTATGGTCTCTGCTTTTTTTATATAAAAAATACCCCTACAATGTAGGGGCACTTATTTATTTAGTCTTTGGAGTTTCTTTAACAACTTCTGGTTTGACTACTTCTGGTTTAACATCTTCTAGCTTAATTTCTTTTTCAGTGCCTAGATATTTAGGTAGTTCTAGACCAGCCATATCAAATAATTCTTTCATTGGTGGGATTGATTTCATTAATGATGAAGCAAAATTAGCGGTTGACGTTGTACCATCTTTTGAACCACTATCCCAAACAGTGATCTTATCAAACTTAAGATTCTTGATTGCTTCAACTTGAATACCAACAAGTTTTTCAAGCTTATCTGCAATAAGCATCTTAACAGCTGCATCAGGATTATCATTTGCAGCATTAACAATTTGTTTAAACCCTTCAGCTTGTTTGGATAGAATTTCAAGACTACCACGAGCTTGAGCATCTAAACGTGCGAATATGGCATCAGCTTCACCACGAGCTTTTCTTCTTGTTTCTTCAGCAATTGCTTCTGCATTGATGACAACTCTTTGCTTGTCGATTTCAACCTTAACAAGAATGTCTGCTTCTTGTGTTGCTTTTTCACGAGCAGCACGTGCTAATTCTGCATTTTGTTCTGCTAAGTATGAATCTTCTAAAGCTTTAGCAGCTGCAACTTTTTCAGCTACCATAGCTCTTCTTAATGATTCAGCTTCAATTTCACGACGCAATGCATTTGTTTTGGAAATATCTCCAAGTGATTTATTTTCACCTTCGATAGCTTTTGAATTTGCTTCAGCAACTTGAATTCTTTGGTCACGAACAGCATTTGCTTCACCAATAGATCCATCTCTATTTTTTTCAGCAACAGTTTTCTTAGCATCATTGATAGCTTTAGCTGCAGCTTCTTTACCAAGTGCTGCAATATATCCTGATTCATCATTGATGTCAGTAACGTTAACGTTAATAAGTCTTAATCCGATCTTCTTTAATTCAGTTTCAACGTTTCCAGAAACAGCTTCTAAGAATTTATCTCTGTCTGTGTTGATTTCTTCAATATCCATGGTTGCAATGACCAAACGTAATTGTCCAAAAATGATATCTTTAGCTAATTCTTGAATCTCATTCATTTTTAATCCTAAAAGTCTTTCAGCTGCATTTTGCATGACACCTGTTTCTGTTGAAATACCAACAGTAAATCTTGAAGGAACATCAATACGAATGTTTTGCTTAGAAAGTGCATTGGTTAGGTCAACTTGAATGGACATAGGTGTCAAATCAAGGAATTGATATGCTTGAATGAACGGTATAATGAATTTAGTTCCCCCATGCATACAAAGCGATGATTTATTGGTACCATCTGTGTTATTACCAACTTTACCATAGACAACCAAAATCTTGTCTGATGGACATTTTCTGATTCTAACGACAACGAATGCTAATAATGAAAATAAAACAATTAAAACAGTTATTACTGGTCCGATAATTTGTGCTGGTGTTGCGTAAATAATAAATTCCATAACTTTTTCTCCTTTATATTATTTTGATTTTACGACTAATATTGTTGTATCTATGACACCTGTTACTTCTACTTCTGTTTTTGGTAATAAATCATGATCTTCATCGGTAACAGCGTCAGCTTCTACTAAACGCTCTTGAATAATCAATGAAATTTTCCCTTTACCAGTTTTATTCTTTGGAACACGCATATAGACGGTTCCAATTTTACCTATTGAATTCGCATAATCTAAATTACCCGAAGATTCAAGTTTAAAGATGGCTCTAAATGCTAAAGCTACTAAATACGCAGCTAGCAATCCAAAACCAAAAGCTATAAGCGATGCTGCCCAGATTGGGACTACATCAGCAAAAATAAATGCTGCCCAACCGCCTATACTGATGAATGCTAGAACACCTCGAACTGATAGTATCCTCAATCCACCAATTGAACTAAGCGGTTCATCATTGATTGAATCATATTGCATATCAACACCATCAATGCCATCGACTCCATCAAAATCCGATTGATCAAATCCAATCACCATAAGCAAAATGAAAATAAGCATCACAGCACTTCCTGATACTGCCAATACAAACATTACTTGTTGGAATGTACTTAAACTTTCCCACCACATGTGTCAAACCCCCTTTACGTCATTTGAGAATATTGTATCATATTTTTTAAGAATTTATATATTTTTTCAATAATTCACATAATCTAAAACCACTAAATATGCTATCAAAGATAGCACATATTTCTAGAATTGCTTAAACCATTTCGTAATTTCTTCAAGACGTTTTATTCTTGCTTCTGGCTTGCCACTTCTTGATAATTCATGTGTTTCACCTTTAAACCAGACCAATTTAGACATAATGCCATTCTGCTTTACAACTGTATAAAGTTGCATTGCTTGTTCAACTGGACAGCGATAATCCATATCAGAATGAATGAACAATAATGGTGTCTTGATATTATGTGCATATTTCATAGGAGACTGATTCCATAATTTCACTGTATCTTCAATTGGATGACCTGCTGTTTGATCTTGTGAAAAGTAAAACCCAATATCTGATGTTCCATGAAATGATAACCAATTTGAAATACTTCTTTGCGTTGCAGCAGCCTTAAATCTATTGGTTTGGCCAACAATCCAATTGGTCATAAACCCACCATAAGATCCACCTGTTACAAACATTCTTTGCTTATCTATCGATGGGACTTTCTTTAGAACTTTGTCTGTAAAAGCCATTAGATCGTGATAATCAATGGTCCCATATTTACCTCTAATGTCAGAAAATTCATCACCTTTGCCATCACTTCCACGAGGATTTGAAAAGCATACGACATAGCCTTCGTTAGCCCAGTATTGCATTTCATGGAAGAACACTTTGCCATAAATCGTCTTGGGTCCGCCATGAATATCTAATATCGCAGGATATGAATGATTGGGATTAAAATCTTTAGGATATAAGACCCAACCTTTGACCTGATGTGTTCTAAGGTCTACAATAATTTCCTTAGGTTTTGCCACATATAGATTCTTTAAACTCTTTTGATTGAAGCCTGTTACACATTTTTGCTCATGATGCAATAAATCTAAATAATAAATTTCTTGAAGCTTTTGTTTATATAATCCAATAACATATACTTTCCCATCAACTAAAGTGACACCATCTATGCTGCCATTGAATATGTATTCTGGTTGACTCACTCCTTTAAGATTAATTGAGTGAAGTTCAGTATGATCATCTACTGTTGCAACGAAATACAATTTATCATTAATGACTACATTTTTAGGGCTTGCACCTAACTTACAGTCTGTCCCAAGTGAATTTTCTACGCTTTGACCATATTTTTTGAGCAATTCTAGTTTTTTATTTTTTAAAACAAAGAAATCGTCATTTTGATTTAAGCCGTAATTTTTCATGTCAGTTGCTATTGCTACAAGCTGATTTTGAATTAAGTGGATATTCGAAATGGCATATTCATCTTCATGATATAGTGTTTCAGTTTGACCAAACTGAATATCATATCTGTAAATATCAGTTGTCAATTGCTTAACACCAATCATTTGTTTACCAGTATAATAAATCAGATTTAAATCATCTGAGACAATAACATTTCCTACATTAAAATCCGTATCAACAAGATTTGATACGCTTTGATGAGCTATATCGTAGATAAATAGTTGTTTTCTTAAATTAGCTGTAAATCCAGAGCCATTGAAATAAAATGGAATTTCATTGATATCTTCATACAGTGAAGCTTTCTTTTCTTGTTCTAAAAATGCTTTTCGATCATCTTCATTATCTAAGTATAGATGATGCTGTTCTCTTGTCAGATTTGCTGTCAATAACAGTTTTTGATGCTTAAGCACTTTTACAATGGATGCAGGAAAAGGAAAAACATAAGCTTTTTCTAAAACTTTTGTATCTAGATTATACCGATAATATTCAGCATATTTCTCCTTTTGTTTCTTTTCTCCTGCTTTATTTTTTGCTAAAGGAAACAACAATGTTTGATTAGATTCCCATAAAAAGCTTCCTTTATTTTTTAGTGAAGTCACTTTTTTATGTTTCTTTCCATCGCTTATGTAAAGCTCATAAAGATAATCATTTTTCTTCACATCTGCCTTAGCTACTGCAAAAGTCATGTGAGTTTTGCTTGGATTTGATGAGAGTCCAGAAATAAATTTATAATTTAAAAACTGATCTAATTTAATTTGATCCATAGGTTCGCCAACTTTCTTTATATGTATCCATTATAGATTGAAAAGAACAAATTGTCCATAAAAAAAATGCCACTATGTGGCATTCTATTTAAATAATGAAGTTACCATTTTCAAAAACTTTGATTTCTTTACCGTCCTGTGTTGTACCGATGATTTCCATATCAGGACTACCAAACATAAAGTCTGTATGTGACATTGAATTATTATATCCAATCTTTTCTAAGTTTTCTAGTGTTTCATTAACACCATTTTTAACATTCATAGGATAAGCTTTTCCAAGTGCCATATGGCATGATGCATTCTCATCGAATAATGTATTTAAGAATAGCGTTTTTGTGTTTGAAATAGGTGAGTCATAAGAAATAAGTGCGATTTCTCCAATATATTGGCTACCTTCATCAGTAGATAATAGATTGGTAATTGCATCCTTTTCTTTTCTTGCTCCATAATCAACTACTTTCCCATCCTTAAATTCAAACCAAAAGTCTTCAACTAGCTTACCTTGATAGTTAAGAGGTACTGTTGCTACTACTTTGCCTCTTGTTCCCCATTTATAAGGCATCGTAAATGTTTCTTCCGTGGGAATATTTGGATTAAAATATACTCCAGATGCAGAATGTTCTCCTCCACCTGCCCATACATGATCTTTAACAAGTTCAACAATGAGGTCAGTGCCTAGTGAATTCTTGAAATGCAATTGCTTGAAATTGTAATTGTTTAGGACTTTGTTATGTGCTAATAATGTTTTGTTATGTGCATCCCACTCTGAAACAGGATCATTACTTTCTGTAACACGAGATGCTTTAAAAATAGCTTGCCATAAGGCTTCAAGAGCATCTTCTTCGCCTAATTTAGGAAAAACTTGCTTTGCCCATACAGCATTAGGTGCAGCAATAATTGTCCACTGTGAACGATTAGCCATCATATGTTCTCTAAAGAAATGAATGGCTTTTTGCATTGCAATACCCGATTTTTGAGCTTTATCTGGAACAATATCTTTATTGAGACCTGGTACAGGTGAACTAATTGAAATAAAGCATGCACCTTTGTCAACTAGATCCTTATAAAGAATAACAAGCCATTGTGGGATATTTGTCAATGATTCAATTGATTGGTAAAATAAGTGACTATGTGAAACATAATCATCACTCCATTGAACAACAACTTCTTTTGCCCCCGCTAGATAAGCTTCTTTGACAACTTCTCGAGTGATCTCTTTTGTTTCTGTCGATGCTCTGACGACAACGATTTGATCTTTTTGTACATTAACTCCAACTTGAACTGCTAATTTTGCTAATTTATTGATAAGATTTTTAGATGGCATTTCATCATCTCCTTTACTAAAATTAATTATAACATAATAAAATATCTAATCATATCTTTATCATGAAAAAAAGTCTTCCCAATCAATGGATAGACTTTTGTAATTTTTATAGAGATGTAATGGCTTTAAATTGAATCTGTTTCTTTCAAATATTCAATAATTCTTTGTTGAGGCATAGGTCTGCAGAAGAAATAACCTTGAGCAAGATCAACATCGTATTTTTTTACCATATTTGCTTGTTCAACGGTTTCAATACCTTCAGCAACAACAATTAAATTAAGGTGGTGAGCCAACTCAATCATATATCGTAACACATGAAATTCTTCAGTATTAGGCTTAATATTACTAATGAACGTTCGATCAATTTTAATAATATCGATCGGTAATTTTTGTAAATAGGTCAATGAAGAATAACCAGTTCCAAAATCATCTAATGCAATAATAAATCCCAGTTTTTTTAATTGTTTGAGTACATGTACACTTTTTTGTATATCCTCAATGATTGCTGACTCCGTGATTTCCAAAGTGATTTGAGAACTATCCAAATGATAGGTCTGAATCCACTCGTTCATGTAAGGAATGAACCGATCATAAATGAGCATAATTGGAGAAATATTGATTGAAATTCTAAATGCCTTACCTTCTATGTTCCAAGCTTCATATTGATGTGCAACTTCCTTAAATACCCATTCTGATATTTCTTTGATATATCCATTTTTTTCTGAAATTGATATAAACTCTAATGGAGGTATGAATCCTTTTACTGGATGTTGCCAACGAATGAGCGCTTCAACCCCAATCGTTTGATCATTTTTGAGATTGATGATTGGTTGGTAATGTAATGAGAATTCATCGTTCGTAATAGCGTGACGCAAATAATTAAGCAATTCTGTTTGTTGCTTAATCATCGTCACCATTTCATCGTCAAATATAACAATTTGATCTTTACCTTTAGCTTTTGCAACTGATTGCGCAGCATCTGCATGTCTCAACAAAGTGATATAATCTTCACCATTATCAGGATATAGGGCTACACCAACACTATAAGTAACAAAGAAATCATCATCATCTAAGACAAATGTTGTTCTAATCAAATTAATATAATATTCAACTTGAGGAATATAAGTTTCAAGTTGGTTTAATCCAAACAATGCAAGAACAAACTCATCTCCACCCATTCTGGCTAGCATATGAGGAGATTCAATCTTAGAATTCAGCAAATCCGCGATTTTTTTAAGCAATAAATCACCAATAGAATGTCCTTTAACTTCATTAATATGACTAAATTCATCTATATCAAAATAAATGAAACCAATCATACCATTATCAGGATGATCTTCTATATATTTTGAAATTGTCTTTTCTAGAAGCACTTTGTTTGGAAGACCTGTCAATAAATCATAATAAGCAAGCTTAAATAATTTATCATCGAGTTCAAGCGTTTTTTGGTGACTTAAATCTAAACCCACATATGCTTTTTTGAGATCATTAATTGTAATCTCATACATCTTAATGCTCTTATGAATGATGATATAAAATATTAATCCTGTAATAACGACATAGGATGCACCTTTGATACTCTGTATTTGATTGATAAGTTCTATGTCATCAAAAAACAGATTCACAAAATAATCTGATGTAAGAATCCAAGTGAAACCAATAAACAAGTAAAAAATGATTATTTTTGCTGTAACGAGTGAAGCATTAAAATCATTATTAATTTCTCGACTCTTATCGATATTTGGTTTTCGGTTGTTTTTATAATCCATCAGTTCACCTCGCTTACGTCCTATTTAACCTCATTATACATGAATTATGCCATATGGGACATAAATTAAGCTTAATCTATATGTAGATCTGTATCAAGTGCAAGATTCTTTATCCAGTGACCTTTTTGATATCTAGATAGTCCAAATAGCATTTTAGGTATATCAAGCATTTGTACGATTAAAAACATGTAGATGACAGGCAAAGATGTAAAATATGCTAGAAGCAGTGAGATTGGGACTGGAACAATCCACATAAAACCTGCATCCATCATAAATGTAGACTTGGTATCTCCACCAGACCTTAAGGTGAAATAGAGAGCAACATTGAATGAATAGACAGGAATGAAAAGTGCATTAACCCTTAAATTAAACTCAGCTATGTGAATTGCTTCTCTTGGTACGTTATATAATCCTGGCATGATAAAACTTAATGCAAATAGAATGATTCCAGCAACAACAGCAATAAAAACTGAAAATGCAATTAACTTCTTCGCATTATCTTTTGCCTCAGCAAGCTGGTTCCTTCCTAAAGTATTACCTACAAGTACAGCAACCGCTGTAGCAATACCCCCAAAAGTGACAAACACTAATTGACTTATTGCCGAAGTGATACTCATAGCAGATAAAGCATCATCACCACGTAATGTATACGCATGGTAGAAAACGGTTTGCCCTGTAGACCATAATGCCTCATTAAGTGTTAGTGGAATTGCCATAAGAATGATTGCTGCAAGAATTTTCTTCTCAATATGAAATAACTGCAACAGTTTGGTATTAAATAATTCCCCTCTTTTTTTCAATAAGATCAAAGTCAACCCCAATTCAACAAATCTCGAAATCAATGTCGCAATTGCAGCACCTACCACACCAAGTGCAGGAAAACCAAATAATCCAAATATCAATACAAAATTAAGTGCAGTATTCGTCAATATAGCAGCTATAGAAATCTTTAACAATGGCTTTGTTATGCCTGTTTCGCGAAAAGTATTAGATATCGCAACTGAAAGTATCCATGGAAATGCACTCCATTTTGCAATATTTAAATAGCTCAATCCACCAGCAATAGTTGTTGGATTATCTGTAAATAAACCTATAAGTGATTCTCCAAAAATAGAAAATAAAACAAAAGATAAAACTGCAACCATTAATCCTACAAGTAATTTAAATCTAAATGTTTGTTTGAGTCTTTCAAAATCTTTAGATCCAAAATATTGTGCAGAAAAAACACCAGCACCACCCATAGCGCCAAATGTAATAAGAATGACAATAAAATACAATTGATTAACTATGGATACTGAACCAATTGCTGACTCTCCCAAAGTACCAACCATTAAATTGTCAACTAATTGTACTGATGTGGTGATTAACTGTTGCAAAACCAAAGGAGCAGCAACAGCAATGAGTTGCTTATAAAATGCGCGATCACCAATTAAACTCTTAATATTCATGATTTACCTCAACCTAAATATTATAGCATGAACATTGAAAAACATATCACCTCAAAAGAGTTGATATGTCATAAAATAATATCATCAAATTGAAACATATTGATTGAAACTAAGAATCAGTTTCTTTCTTTTTTTTCGAGTTCTTGCTTATCATATTAATGAAAATAATTGGTATCGTAACAAATATAGGAATGATCAATAAAATACCTAAAAAACCACCTGCGAGTAGTGTCCAATTGGCAAATCGAATCCATCCTCTAGATTTAGAGAAATATCCTGTCCATTGAAACAATGTTGCTAAAAGGACAAAAATCTCATGAAAAACAATGATGTAAACATAAATCGCTGTGGCAATTGGGAATCTTTCAAGACTTGATCCTTCAGTAATGTAGAATGGAATAGAGCCTACCAAATAAATAGATAACAAAATCGAATTAAATAAAAGAATTTGACTACGTTTCATTGTCTTCCTCCATTAAAAATAGTCTCACAAAGTGAGACTATGTCTTAGGGTATATCAATAATTCTTAAAGTGTTTGTAGATCCATGTTTTTGTGCCCAACCTGAAGTTATAATCAAAGTTGTTCCTGATTGGAACCCAAATTCCTTGGCTACTTCAATTGCAGTTTTATCTGAAACTGAAAAATCAGTTACGATACTTTTTAATGCAGCAAAGACGCCCCAATAATAAGATAATTTTTGGCATGTATCAATGCTATCTGTAACAGCAATAATAGGAACAGATGGTCTAAACTTGCACATACGTTTTGCAGTACCACCGGTTTCAGTAAACGCAATTATGACTTCTGCTTTTGGTAAAGCTAATGCTGTTTGGCTAACTGCGATACCAATAGCATCATTGACTGTTTGTTGACTGGTTTGAATAGCACGCTGCAATCTTTCACCATAAGGAATGCTATCTTCTATTGCCTTCGCAATAGTATCCATAGTTAATACAGCTTCAACAGGATATTCACCCGCAGCTGATTCACCAGATAACATAATCGCATCTGAACCATCTAGAATGGCATTTGCCACATCGGATGCTTCAGCTCTTGTAGGTCTTGGTGAGTATACCATTGACTCTAGCATATGAGTTGCTGTAATAACAGGTTTGCCCATGGCATTAGCCATCTTGATTATTCTCTTTTGATAAAGAGGAACAAGTTCTGTTGAAACTTCAACGCCTAAATCTCCTCGAGCAACCATGACACCATCACTAACTTCCAGAATTGATTCAAGATTATCAACACCTTCTTGATTTTCAATTTTAGCAATTAGTTCAATTTTAGGTTTCCCAGCTTTTTTGAGAATTTCCCTAATTTCTAACACATCTTCTTTTCTTCTAACAAAAGATAATGCAATCATATCAACACCTTTTTCAGCTGAAAATACAATGTCATCATAATCTTTTGATGATACGAAAGGCATGGATAGTTTTGCATTAGGTACATTAACACCTTTTTTGGTTCTAATGCTTCCAGAATTATTGATTTCACATACAAGCTTATCATTTGTAGCTTCTAAAACAGTAAGCTTCATCTTACCATCATCGATAAGAAGATAATCACCAACTTGAATATCATCAAATAGTTCTTTACAATCTATATGAAATCTTTCTCTAGTACCAAGCACTGGTTCTTTGAGAACTTCGACTTTATCACCTTTTTTATATGTTGCGATACCATTTTCAAATTGACCAGTTCTTATCTCTGGTCCTTTTGTATCAGCCATAATTCCTATATAACGATTCTTGTTCTTCGCTACTTCACGAATCATATCAATTCTTCTGCCATGTTCTACATGATCTGCATGTGAATAATTTAATCTGGCAACATTCATACCAGCATCAATCATTTTATCAATCATTTCAGGTGTATCGATAGAGGGTCCTACAGTACATACTATTTTAGTTTTTCTTTTCATATATGCCTCCGACTTATTACAATACTTATTATACATGATTTGTATGCACATTACTATATGAATACGATTTCAACATATTTTTACATTAAAAATAAAAGAAAAATAAAATAATCTCTACACATATAAAAATGAATATGTTACTATAAAAATAAAATACAATCAATAAAAGGAGTAGGGATTAATGAATAAAATAGGAGTAGAGTTCAAAAGATTATTAGCATACGATAGAACAAGTTTAACTGTTTTCAGTATAAAAGCAGGTTCTATATTTCTTTTCTTCATCGGATTATTAATGCCATATGTCATTGGTACAACAAATTCAATTTCCATGTCTTCAAAAATAATTGGAGGAAATTTCTATACACCACTCATTGTTATTTTGCTATTTGTTTACATCTTACTATTCTTATTAACGAAAACGAGATTAGCCTCAATTATATTTAAAATAATAACAATATTGAGTACATTGATTGTCATTTGGGGTTTGATTTTCTTTTTTGTAGGAGCAAATCCTCAAGGAGGCGATCTTGGGACAGGAATGTTATTTATGATCCTATTTAATACTTGTATGTGGTATATATTTTTTAAAGAAGCAAAAGTTATTAGACTCATAAATAAATATTCAAAAGCTCAGGTCAATCCTCAAGTAAATCATTCGGATATATCAAAAGAAGAATAAAAAAGAAGGCTAATTGCCTTCTGATTCATTGAATAATTCAATAAATATTTTAGCTATTACTGGATCAAACTGTGATCCAGTATTTATTTTTATTTCTTCTATAGCTTGATCGTGTGTCAATGCTTTACGATATGGACGTTCAGATATCATCGCATCATAAGCATCTGCAATTGATATGATTCTTGCTCGCAAAGGAATATCATCAGCTTTCAAACCTCGAGGATAGCCTTTTCCATCATATCTTTCATGATGAGATAAAATATCTTGAGCAATTTCCGAATATTCTGGTGCTGTCGATAAAATTCTATACCCAATTTCAGGATGCTTCTTGATACTTTCCCACTCTTTATCAGTCAGTTTCCCAGGTTTATTTAATATGGAATCATCAATGCCAATTTTACCAATATCATGGAGTTGACTAATAAGAGTTAACAGCTTCAAATCATCAATTGACATATTTAAAGCCTTGCCAATGAGATTGCACATACTGGATACTCTTTCAGAATGAAGTTCTTCTCGAGGATTTTTTTCATGAAGCGTATTGATAATTGTTTTAATTGTTTCATTACGATGTGAATTGATTTCAAATAACTTATGCGTATACATATCATCTTCAGCAGCCTTGATAATCTCATCAATAGGTTCATTCTCATTTTTTGTAGCAATTCCAAAGGATACAGAAATTGCCATATCCATGATCTTTTCTTCTTCTAGACGATTTCTAAGCATCTCAATTTGCAAATGTGCATTTTCGGTAGTTGTATTGGGCATGAGTATGATAAATTCATCACCGCCAATTCTTGTGACTCTACTTTCTTTTTTGAATGTTTCGATGAATATGTTAGCAACTTTGATTAATAGTTGGTCACCCATTTGATGACCAAATGCATCATTCATAATTTTCAATCCATTAATATCTGCGATGACAATAGTTAGTGGATAATATCTCATTTGATCTAATCGTGCCAATTCTTCTGTGTAATATCGTCTATTGTATAGATTTGTCAAATGGTCGCGATAACTTAAGTGTAAAATAGACAGCTCATGTAAATAATTTTCTGTCACATCTTCTGAAAATACTGTTGCCCCAGTTACAAACCCTTTATCATCTTTAATTGGTGTATATATCTCTTCGAGATACTGACCTTTATTGACTTCAACTTCAATAACCTTTTTGAAAGTTTCTCCAGATAAAGCAAGATCTATCGATGATTTAATACGATTCTTCATCTTGTCACTTTTTATGCAATCAATATAATTAACTCCTTTTTGTATTTCAATGCCATTGTTTTTTTTCATATTACTTGCATGAAATTGATTAAATGCTAGATATTGATAATTAGCATCAATGACAAATATTTCCATAGTTTTTGTTGAATCTAAACTTGATTGTAACAATATTTTTTGTTTATTGATGAGTTCGGTTGATATCAATCTTTGCTTTTGATTGTTCAGTGAAAGTGCTAATAGCATGGTAACGACTGGAAAGAGTACTAAATATAATAAAATTGTACTTCTTATAACTTCAAATGCCATTGGCCAAGGTATTAATAAAAAGCATAACAAAGTGACAATATGAGCAATTAATCCTAAAACATAATATTCAATAGCAATATACATTTTAGGTAGAACACTTCGAATTCTAAACCAAAGCAGACCTAAGGTTGCAGTTGATATAATGGTAGCTACACCAGCATACATACCTCCTCCACCTAAAAGAATTCGATATACAGCAGCAACAACAACTGCAATTAAAGTCGCTAATGGTCCAAAAAATATACCAGAGACAGCAAATAAGGCTGATCTTGTATCAAATATTAGACCTTGTTCAATTTCCCAAGGGCTCATCATGAGCAAGATGGCAAATCCACCGATTACAAATCCTAAAAGTATTTTCTGTTTAATTTTGGTTGGGCCAGGGCTAAGGTTTGTTGCTGCATAAATAAAAATAAGTGCAAATAGCAACACTATATTTTGAAGTAATTTACTAAAAATTCCAATACTATCAATTAAATATATCATGTAAGAACCTCAATTGTTATTTTTTTTCAATTTCATTCTATCATATATTAATTAAACAGCAATTGAGTTAAGAAAAATGTAAGAATTAAATGTGATAATAATTGAGATTATAAGATATATTGAACTATTTTTATTTTTTTGCTCTAAAATATGGATATGTTATAATTACATCATGTTAGTAAGATTTTAAAACTGGAGGATTATAATGAACTATCTCATTGGTTATTTGATTTTAATTAATATCATTAGTTTCTTCTTATATGGACTAGATAAGAATAAAGCAGAAAAAGGGAAATGGCGAATAAAAGAAACTACGCTATTGTCATTCTCACTTATTGGAGGTGGCATTGGATCAATACTAGGAATGCGTGTTTTTAGACATAAAACTCAAAAAAGTAAGTTCAAATTTGGAGTGCCTTTGTTGACAATTATTTCAATTGGAATCATTTATTTGATAGTATCAAATTATATGCTATAATGGATAAAAAAAAAGGCTGACATTGTCAGCTTTTTTCATTAAATTATTTTATATTGCTTATTCAATAATGAATTAAAAGACGTTGAACTCTATAAGCAAAACCAAGACAATATAGCCAATAATAGACCAGTTAAGTAATGAAACTTTTGATTTATGCTTACTGAAAAATGTGAGTATCACTAAAACTACTAATTCTGCAAATACGATTAATCCTGAAATCCCTTTAAAAATACTTTCTAAGAAATTCAAGAAATCAATACCTGAAATAAGGCTAGCAAACCCATTAAATAATTGTATTAATGCAATAGCAGCAAATATGACGAATACAGATAGTTTTCCTAGTGTACTGTTCTTAAAGTATGCAAAATATAATATCAATAATAATATTAATGCAATTATAATCTGAACAATGGATAATAACATATGTTTATCCTCCTTTTTTAAATGCGATTTCTTCGTTATAATTTTTATCATAATCATAACTATACCATTAATATCTTAACATACTAAAAGCATATGACCACATTCACATATAATCACATTCATCAAATAGGGGCTAGATTTTTTAGATTATGGTGTTTTTGGCATAAAAAAATGGTGCGGCTGATGGGATTCGAACCCACACACAACTAAGTACTACCCTCTGAAGATAGCGCGTCTACCAGTTTCGCCACAGCCGCAACATAAAAATATTCATTAATGCAATTTAATTTCTTCTAAACTCTTCTTTGACCAAGCAATAAAGACATCCATTTCATTTGAAATGAGATCAATGGTCCAATTGTAAAGGATATGATTAAAGTTCCTAATCCAACAACACCAAATCCAATTCCCGCAAAATAGCCTAAAATCGATGCTAAAACAACAGCAAACAATTCAATCATTATTCTAGTTTTAAAAAAACTAGAGATTCTCAAAATTTTCATTAATGCAATCGTCAGTTCATCATATACCATGGCTGGAAAAGTTGAAACTATGATTGCTGCTAACCCCATAGAAATAGAGAATACTCCACTTAGGATAAATAAGAGTTTCATGATGACCGACTCAGGATAATATGTATCAAAAATAATGATATCCCAAAAGTGAATCGAAAAGAATATACCAATGATAGGAATCAGTCCAATAAGGAATTTGATTTTTTTGTTATATAAAATGACAAAAGCTAAAATCAGTAGATTAACAAACCCACCAGCAAATGCTAATTCTACATTTGTCAATTGACTGAGATTTTCTGCAACAGCATCCCATGGACCTGCTCCAAATGAACTACGAATAATTAAATTAACACCTAATCCCGTAATAAAAATACCAAGTGAGTAGATGAATATATTGAAAATAAATTTGCTTTTTGACATTGAGTCTTTTCCTTAATGTTCTTTTCTATATCAGAACTTTTTTAATTTTTCTTTTCTTTATTTCTTTTATCGTTGATGATATCCATCTCTTTTACATCAATCACTGTAACTTGATTTTCTCTTGCCCATTTTGCACAACTTTCTAAGGCAGCCTTAAGAAAGATTCTTGGCACCTTAACTAGCCTTTGACAAGCTTCATCTGTAAATCTAATATTCGGATCAGTTCTATCAGCTGCAAATCTAACCGTATTGATATCCATCGCTTTAGCACTGGGAATAGGTTCACTCATGAATTTCTTTGATTGTGTATACCAAAAATGTGTATTATCCCTATAACCATAATCTACAGGAATCTTAGGAAATGAAGTAGCCTTAACACCATCGATAATGGCTTGATGATACTTCTCTTTCATAACAATCTTATCAATTTTCAATATAAAATGGGCACCAAACTTACTTGTAATACCATTGAAGTCTTTATATGGAGGTTCATATCCATCTAACTCACCAGCTTTACAGTCGCTTGCATTTTCTAATCCACTAACCCAACTGCATTCGAAGACTTGATAGGATTCACTAACAATTTGAGGTCGTATGGATTGATCTTCTAAAGTTACAAGTCCATCCTCAAGATGAAGATTAGTTTTTGCCATCTTTTCCTCTGAAGAATCACCAGGGTATCCAAGTCTTACAGTTTCTTTGAAATAATTTTTACTGTTTGGTAAGAAATTTAACGATGCTTTTCCTCTTTTTAGAATGTTTTGTGCTGTGTTTGAACTATTTCTGCATTCTAAAATCATCGCATAATATGATTTCCCAGCTACATAGTAGGGAAAGCATAAACTATACGCACCAAGACTTGTTTTTCCTTGATCATCAATGGTACCAACTAAAATGGTTGGCATTGGGAAGTAACTACTTGTTTGGTAGAAGTTGTCTACCATTCTTAATTCCTTAAACCTTGACATCGTTTTTCTCCTAATACATGATGTAAAACACTATCTTTTATTATACAACATAACATGCAAATTAATAAAAAAAACCACTGATAAATGACCAGCAGTTGATGTGTGTTTTTGGAGCGGGTGATGAGAATCGAACTCACGTCAACAGCTTGGAAGGCTGTGGTTCTACCATTTAACTACACCCGCGAAAAAGTGGTCGGGAAGACAGGATTTGAACCTGCGACCTCCTGGTCCCAAACCAGGCGCTCTACCAAGCTAAGCTACTTCCCGAACATGGCGTACCCAAGAGGATTTGAACCCCCAACCTTTTGATCCGTAGTCAAATGCTCTATCCAGTTGAGCTATGGGTACATCTCTTGAGTTTACGCTAAAACTCATATCTTAAAGCGTGTCCGCTTTATTTGAAAAAATATATGGTGACCCGTATGGGATTCGAACCCATGAATGCATGCGTGAAAGGCATGTGAGTTAACCGTTTCTCCAACGGGCCATAGTGCAAGCGCATATATAATTATACCAATTTATTAT
>Ga0180007_10002384_pt1 | contig 22578 bp, 47 predicted proteins | sample MM_PC_MetaG_FD_121122 | JGI IMG/M metagenome (GOLD analysis project Ga0180007, IMG submission 121122) | Groundwater microbial communities from the Aspo Hard Rock Laboratory (HRL) deep subsurface site, Sweden - MM_PC_MetaG | ecosystem: Environmental > Aquatic > Deep subsurface > Groundwater... | reverse complement strand
GCTAAGTGTTGACTTATGTTCTTTAACTATCATAATATATATTGTGCTATGAGTACGAGAATCTTGTTTAAAATTTTTTCTCCATTTCATTTCTCCAATCTTCTTCCAATCTTTTATTGCCATTTTAATGTTTCCTCATGTATTCTTTTGCGAATTTAAGAGCTTGTTGTTTAGTTTTGAAAGATTTAAAAGTAATTTTAGCATATGGATGTATTGTAAAAACTTCTAAATATCCTCTTTCATAAGTTATTTGTTGCTGTGGATTTAGTTTTCTATTATAAAATCTAAAATCAACATTGATATCTTTTACTTTCTTCCAATCTTTTATTGCCATTTTTACTTAGTATTTATAATAATTAAGGGTTTATAAATATTATTAATATATAGATGCCTCAAAAAACAAAGGCAAAATGTTAATTATTACTCATACTCCTACCTATATCAAAAACTGGACTAACACCTTGATATGGGATATAAATTGTTTGCATATCATTTGTTTGTAATCCCTCTATAAATTTATATTTGAGATAGTTTTCTGTTATGCTACCAGCAATAATTCTATTTGCTTCTGCAATTCCTTCTGCTCTTATAATATCTGCTTCTTTTTTAAGAGTAGCACTTTCCATTTCTGCTCTTGCTTCTTCTATAGCTATTTGTTTATTCCATTCAGCTTCTTTAAGTTGAGCCTTTCCAGAAAGTCCTTGAGCCCAAACCCTATATAATGGAATTGCTGCAAATATAAAAATAACAAATACAACTATTGCACCAATTATGATTAATGTTATTAATGCTTCATTTTGTCCTTTTTTATTTATCATTTTTTCCTCCTTTCAATTAGTTTTTTACTTTGTTTAATTTTTCTGTTTTTCTTATAAGGGAATTTTTTATTTTCTTTTTTCTTTTCTTTGTGAGTATTTCTTTTGTTTTCTTGTTTCATTTTAACACACCACAATTTATGCATCTTATATATAGTTGTTTTAATATAAATAAATCCTCTTCATTATGTTTTTTGATTTCACTCCAATTCTTTTTTAAATATAATTCACTCATTTCACCACCATTATGAGTTTCTGGAGTTATTCCTAATATTTCTGCCCAATTTCTAAGGGTTCCTTTTGAAAACTTATTATAACTAATAAAAAAACTATTTACAACTTTTCTAATATCTGTTATTTTTATTTTATTAAAATTTTCACATATTTTAACATTATTTATTAAACTGCGAACTATTATAAATGGAATATCAAAACCATCACCATTAAAAGTCAATAATTCGTCACTATTCTTGACTGCATTCCAAAATTGAGTTAATATTTGTTTTTCATTTTCACCATAAAGTATTGCTGGAATATCTTGTTCAACATTTAATACTCCAATAGCAATAATTCTATCAGAAATTGGATTCAATCCAAGTGTTTCTATGTCTGTAAAGTGTTTCATCTTAATAATCTCCCAATGTATTCTGCAAATCCATATTTCCTTCTTTATATTTATTCCAATTTGTTTGTATAAATACTACATTTAATAATCTATAAGTTGGTGGGAAAATCTGTGAAGTCCAATAATATTTTTCATCGTATTCTCCGCAATAGTCATCTTTGTGAATTATTTTTAAAGGATTTTTTGATAACACAATAAAAGGAACTCTCATACTAACATAAAATCTTTCACCTTTTTCTTTTCTTTTCATTGCAAGTGAAACATGTGCTGGCAAATTTTTGTATTCATTTGGCATCTTTCCTACTTTCTTAATAATTGTTATGTCATCAGGATTTGCAATTTCTCTATTTATTATTATTTTTTTATATTTCAAAACTATATTTAAAACCTGTTCTGCATTATAATTCTCAAACAAGATAGCATCTAGAACTTCTTTTAAAAATTGTTTAGTAATTAATAATTCACTTCCACGTTTCAATTCTATTCCCATGAAATATAATTCATCGCAATCTTTACCATTCCACACGCATCTTCCTACATATTTTTTTTTCGCCAAAATTATAAATTTAGAAAATGTTTTTTCATGTTCCATTTCAAGTGTATGTTTAGGATTCTTAGTAAATTTTGGAATCTCTAAATCTAAAAATTCTTTTATTAATAATTTTGCTTTGTCAATATCTTCTAAATTATTAATATTAATCATACATGAGTCTGTGTCTCCATATATTACAGGAAATCCCTGAGTATCTAAATATTTTTTTATGCCTTTTAATAAATATTGACCAGTAAGAGTAATTGACTCTGCAACTTTAATATTAAATAATCTTGAAAATGCACTTCCTAAAATTCCATAAAATGATAAAATTAATACTTTGACTGCAGTTTGTTTAAATTCCATATTAAGCGCGTCCTCTTTTTTGTTATTATTTTCACACATTGTCTGCTCTTCTTTATATTTGTATCTCAACAATGTTAATGTATCAAGTATCTCTGGTATTATTCCACGTTTCTTTGAAAATTTAACACCATTTGGCGTTGTAATACAATCACCTTTAAAATTATCATCTAAAATAGTATCTGGAGAGATGTTAAATGTTCTAATAATATTCGGGTATAGAGAACGATAATCAAAAATACATATATTATCATACATTCCAGCAGTTGGCTCTATTACATGACCACCAGGAAATGTTGCTTTTTCTGTATTCCATTGCCGACTTTTAAAATGCAAACCCTTTCTTCTTGCTATTCTTAATACATAAAAATCTATAATACTACTTACATTTGAAACTTTACTCAGAGGAATTTGTGCAAGTTTTGCTATTTCAATAGAATTTTTAATTATATTAAATTCGTTATCAATCTGCAGCATTAGTTTGCAATCTTGCAAATTATAATCTATTAATTTCTGTCTGTTATTTTCAAATAAATCAAAAATCCTCCCACCATAGCCTTCTTCGCCATCTAATTCTATTTTAGCATCATTCAAAAATGCTTTAGCAACATTATTAAGAGAATATGATGTTAAAAATTTTTGACCAGTTCTTACTTTTACAGCAAATGAATCTCTAAATAATTTCATTAAGTCTAAATGAATAAATGATTTAAATGAAAAATAAATTTCATATCTTAATAATCTTGTTTTAATATATGGAATATCAAATCCCGCAGAGTTCCAGCCAACAATACAATCATAACTTTCTAATAATTTTATAAAATCTCTTAATATTTTTTCTTCATTATCATCACAAAATACAACTTCTTTCCCTGTATTGTCTACTGCACAAATAGACAAAATTCTATCTCTTCCAATTTCAACACCACCAGTAGTATCTTTAGTTTCACAGTCAAAAAATAATATTCTATAAGTATCTGCAATTTCAATATCATTAGACAATATTAAATTATCCCCCGGCATAAGATCCTGCTCGTAATGCTTTATATTATTATCATCTAATATATCGGCAATTGCTTTTATTAATCCTTTAAGATACACACATGATAAATTATTATAATAAATTTTTATATAATCATTTTCTTCAATAAATTTAAAATCAACACGTGTAGAATTGCCAGAAAATGTATCAGTAAAAACAAAATCAGATAAAATATCTTGAGTTTTTTCTAAATCTTTTTTATCAATAAAAAAATATTGCTCATACCTCTCTTTTGCAAAAAAGACTTCTTGTGTATGTTTATTTAATAATTTTAATATAATTTCATTATTCTTATTATGATAATATTGAATAAGTTGACAATTTTTCCAGTCTATCATTTTACATAGTAGTGCAAACTACCTACAAAAAATTTAATATATTTTAATTTTAAATTTAATTCATCACAAATTTTATTACTAATTCTTTTAACTATATCATAATCTATATAAATATTTTTTTTAACATCAAGAGAACGAGAATATACTAATGAAATTAATGCATTGTTTCTAACTAAAAATTGTATATGAGTAAGACAATTAGGCTTAACATTGCAAATATCAAATGGCAATACTGCACGTCTTGAATGTAAATCCTTTTTTAAATTATTTATTATACAATTAATGCATTGTTTATAATCAAATATTTTACGATATACATAATTTAATTCTTTTTTTGTTAATTTATATTTTATATTTTTATTAAAACTGATAGTAACATCACATAATTCTTTTGTTTTTAATTTTCTAACTAAAACATTCTTTCCGCTTTTATTAATTTTATTTACTAAAATAGTTTTAAGTGTTATTTTATTTTTCATTTGTTGTTGAACTTTTTATAAATTTAAGATTTTTTTTAAAACATACTGGGCATTCATTATAATTATTATTTGTTACATAAGTATCTTCAATTGATATTATTGCGCCACAATTTTCACACTCGTATGTTTTTATCACTGTCATTTTACTTTTTTATCTCCTATATAGTATTCCGTTTTATATTCTTCACAATTATCAAATACCATTTCTTTTTTTGTCTTATCATGCAAACACCAGTTATCTTTTTTAACTGTATGCTTTTCATCTCTTTTAAATATACAATTTGCTTTATAACCTTTATGATTATGAAAGCATTGACCAATATCACAACCACTAATAAAATAACTTTTCATATATGGGAATTTTTTTACCACTAAGTTTTTCATTTGTTCAACCATCTTATTAAGTGCAGGATACTCTTCTTGAGTATCACTACGTTTTTTGTATATTGATAATAATGTCATTAAATTACAAGAGACATATATCCATACGGGAAGAGTCTTAGGTAATACTAATCTTGCATCAGTGATAGCAATATCTTCAGTTTCTAGCATATTCTGATATATTTCTTTACTTTTTAAAACTATTTTTTTATAATCATCTAATAATTGAGGATGTTTTTGAAAGGCTCTTGGAACAAGAACATCTGAGTCAGTAAATGGTCTCACGGCTTGTGATTGCTGTAAGTATGAAATACCTATTCTATTTCTTACAATTGCATGTGAATCATGTAAATCTATGCCAGATACTAAAAAAGTAAATTGTAATGCTTCTAAACCTTGACCTAACATCTTTCCTGATAACAAATCGTGAATAGATTGAGTTTTCTCTTTTTCTGTTGCTTGTGTATAAAAATCTTCAAACCAAGAACCTTCACTAAAATTAACTAACACTTTCTTTGCTCTTTTAACATCTGGATAGTCAATTAATTTCACTTTTACTGCATTTAGTTTATCAATAAATTTAGTCTTTGGTATCTTATTTTTTTCTATTGCAAAATGTTCTTTGGCATATTTTTCAGTTGGCATTTTATTTTATTACTAATAAAGGATATTTTTTATACCCATTTTTATTTAATAATTCTCTCCTCTTTTGATAATAATCATTATGATATTTATTATAATTCCAAACTGCTGGATGATATTCAATAAAACAATTATTTATAAAAAAATCAATTTCTTTTAATCCAATTAAAAAATGACATGATATTCTTTCTTTTAATTTTATATTTAATTGATAATATATACACCTTGCAATTTCTAATTCGCCCTTTGAATCAAAATAACATTGTTTAAACTTATATTGTCCAATGTTTTTTATAGTTTTCATTCTTATTTGTCTATTTAAATGTGGATTACAAAAACACCCAGTTTTATTTTTTACATTACTTTCTCCTGCTAATTTGCCCATACGTTTAGCTAAATCAGGATATTTTTTGTGAACAGCTTGACCAGCAATACTACAAATTCTAATTTTTAGTTTAGGATTATAAAATGCACTTTTCTTTTCTTTTTTTAATTTTTTATGTATTTGTGTATTTATCTTTGTATTAAAACATGCACCTAATTTTTTTTTTCTGCAAGTTGCTGCACCCAATATACCCATACGTTTAGCTAAATCTGGATGTTTTTTATGAGCAGTTTTACCACCCAATCGCTGTATGTTTTTATCATAAAAACCTGATGTATTTTTTTTATCAATTTTAACTGCTAATATACCTTTCCAACTACCATTAACTAATGCATTGCATCTATTAGAACAATATTTTTTTTGAGATATCAATTCTTTACCACAATTTTTACATTTCATTTTCATTTTTCATACTATTTTTTATTACATCTTGAATTTTATACTCGTGGTTCCAGCAAGCTAAACGTCCAAGAAATTTAACATTTTTTAAACCATCTACCTTTTCACTAAAAATAGTAGAAACTCTTTGTATTGCAAAATCTTTAACATCACATCCTAAAAATTTTTCTATTTCTTCTCTATTTAAATCGCCAGAAATTTCATATATATAACCATCTCCATTCTTAGAAATTCTTGTGTATACTTCATCATCATCAATATAATATAACCAATCCCACTGTTTGCTATTTAATTTAGTAGCAATAAATTTAGATTTTACTATAGTTGCAGGGAGATACAAAAATTTATTATTAAAATTGTAATCAAAACACAGATAAGCAAAATCAGGCGCAGGAATTGTAGATACTAAATTATCATAATAAAATTTTGTATAATCTGACAAAGTAATATATTTATTTTTAATAGAGATTAAAATAACTTTTTTATTAACTATATCAATGTTATGTTTCAATTTTTTAATTAACACATCCATATCACAATCTAAATATTTTAATTTATTATTTTTTACACTTAATGTAAAATCACGTATAACATTATTATGTAATTTAAACAAAGAATGTGATAGTTTTTTGTTTATTAATCGTATAATATTTTTTTTGTCAATTGTGTTTTGTAATTTATTATTGTAAAAATATTTAATTTTTAATGTTTTCTTTTTGTATAATATATTTAAATCATCTAAAAGTTTTTTGTTTTCTTTAGTATCATGCAAAACCCTGGGTGCTTTTATATTCATTGTTAGTTGACCACCGATTTCTGGACTTATAATTGTATAATTAGGATTATAGTATTTAAAAATTAATCCAGAAATACCTGCACCAATTACAAAATTTCTTTTACTCATTTTTTCTCCTTATTTATCACCGCAATTAAAAATGCAGCATAATTTATCATATCTATGAGAGAATCTTCAGCATTTTCTATGTTATTGATAATATTGTTATTTACTATACATAAATTTAATCTTTTTAATTTATTTTCAAGTTGCAATTTAAGAAACTCTATAGAGTCTGACAAAAAAGTATCTTTGTAAATTAATCTCTTATTTTTTCTAATATTTATAGCTTTTTCTATTGCTTTTAAATATTCTTCATTAACATCATTAGAGTCTATTTCTACTTTCATATTTTTCTCCATTGTTCTACATATTTATTAAAAGAAATTCCTCCACGTAAAAAATATGCTGGATGATGTATTTTTTTTATATCTATAGAAAATGGCAGATTTAATTTAGAAATAATATTATAAACTTCACTTCCTAAACAAACAATAACACTTGGAAATATTATATTAATTTCTCCTTTTATCATATCTTTAAATACCTCTTTGTCTACGACATCTTCTACTGGAATTTTATATAAATTACTCCAAAAATAATCTTCAATTTTTAAATCTAATTCTTTGAATACCCTGCATATCACACCACCAGAATGTGTAGTTTGATTTAAATTAATATCAAAAGCAAATATAGAATTTGAATTACTTTTTAAGTGATTTATTTGTGGTGCTAATCCTATACACATAATACTTGCTTTCAAATTTCCAAAGTAACCTATTATTTTTTTATATTCTTTCATACTTGTTGAATACAAATCGCTTAATCTGTCTTTCTCATTTTTATGAAATAAATCAATTTGTTTTTCCATTTTTGAAGTATGTAGAATAAATTAAACTTCCATTTTTAGTTACTCTACAAAATTTATATTTATCTTTCAATATGAGTGCTGCATTATGCATCTTTTGTTTGTATATTGTTTTATCACCAATTTTTGAATCACTGCACGGTCTGTGTTTTACAATACACTCTTTATCAATTAATATTAAATACCCATTTAATAATAATTCTATGGAAATATTGTTTTCCATTCGCATTTCTAAATCTTTTATTAATTTATTTCCATCAAACATATTTTTAATAAGTTGATATTTAATGATATAGAAAGTTGCAACAGTGTAAAAATATTCTCTATTATTCTGTGCATTCCATCCTAAACGACAAGTTGCTGCGCCTACATTAGATTTGCTAGTTTCAATTTTATTAAACAATTTATCACAACCATCTTTTACTACAACACAATCATCATCTATATATATGATATATTTATATCTATATTTATAATTTAAAATTTCTTTAAATAAATATAACATTGCATTACCGTAGCCAATACCATCTTTGCTAACAAATGAAATTATATTATATTTATTTGTTATTTCTTTAATAAAAGTATCACTATAATTCTGAAATAAAATAAAAAAATCGTAAGAAATATTATGAATATTATTAACTACACTTTTAATAGTATTTTCTAATACTTCTTCTCTTTTGTATGTTGGGCAAATTATTGCCACATCTTTTTCCTCCATTTTTTATTAAAACCTTTTTCTTAATTCTTTCCAAACATTTGCAATAACCCTACATTTCTGTTTATCACTTAATGTGGTATGTGTATTATCAATAAAATTGACAACTGTAGTTACTATATCTGCAATATCGGATTTTTTTAATCCTTGTTGTGGGACTTTTTTATCATTTTTGTTTGATTCTGTTTCTGCTTCAACTTGGGTATTGTTTTTACTATTATCATCAACTTTATTATTATACTCTTCTTGCTCTTTTGATAAAACCATTTTATTACCTCCTTCTAATTTATTTAAATTCTTATAATTTCTATTTGCAGTAGTTCTCATGCATGTTCCACAATATAGAAATTTAGTATCACCTTTTAATATCTTTTTGCATCTACAGCATCGTGTTATATTATCTCCTTGCAACATCTTTTCCACCTGTTTTTATATCTCTTTCTAAAAAAATATTTTCTACATTATCTTCAATCAACCTTGCAATATATTCTCTTAATGAAATTCCCAAAAGTGCAGCTTTTGCTTTTGCTTTTTTCATAAGAGTTGTATCTAAAGATATATTAAGATTACAATCTTTATTCACTTCTTTTTCATCCACATCTTTTTTAATCATTGTTATAAATATAATAATATTAAAGTATTTAAATCTTTCTAAAATTATAGAGTAATAACAAACAACAAGAAACAAAGAATAAAAAATAACAAAAACAAATTAAAAATTGCTTATTTTTTTATTTTGTTTATAAAATTTAATTGCTGATTTACTATCTATACTTAACCACCTATAATATTTTCTATGTTATCCACCACCAATTAATCCTACTAAAAGAAGAATTACTAAGATTGTTCCTACAACTGCTTGACCTCTAATTTTTCCTCATATAAGCTTTAGCATATTTAAGAGCTTGTGATTTAGTATATTGTTTTTTAATTTCTTCATCTGCTCCAAAAACATCACCTAACCATACACTCCATTTATTATTTTTGGTCGCACCTGCTGGACTTGAATTTGGGGCAATTGCTATTGTTTCTGAAGATTTTTTATTTCCCCATTCTATAATCTCTTCATGTTTTTTAGCTAATTTCTTCCAATCTTTTAGTGCCATTTTTAATTTTTCCTCATATACTCTCTTGCTGCTTTTAATGCTTGTAGTTTTGATTTAAATTTTTCATAACCACTTTTTTTGTCTTTTTTGTGAACATGCACATGCCAAATATTATTTTCTTTAATTAAATCTATAGTATGTTCATAATTTACTTTTTTATCATCAAAAAATATTCTATTTTTACTTACTTCTTTCTCCCAATCTTTTATTGCCATTTTGCTTACTATTTATAATAAACCAGGGTTTATAAATATTATTAATATATCAAAACACAAAAAAAAAAATAAAAATTTGTTTTGTTAAAGTCTGAATTACTGTGCTATTCTCAACCAAATTTTTTCAGATTCTGGGTCTCTATCTTTTTCAGTTGTTATAGTTACCAATTTTCCAATCATCTCACTTAACTTCTCAACACCAAGTTTTCTCATAAATTTCCATAACTTAGCACTGGATGATTTCGGTATTACCCAAACTTCATTTCCGTTATCATCTATAGTTTTCTTTAAGTTGAATCTTGCAGTAACTGTAACATATTTTTCTTTGCCTTCTTCGTCTGGATATGACAAGAGTTCTTCAGTTAACTGTCCATTCTCATTAAATTTTGGTAATGGTTCTGTTGTTACTTCAATCTTTTTACATGATTCTGTAGAGTCTTTATTATAAGATGGTTTCCCATTTATAACACTACCATTATAATAGTTGATTGCATCAATTTCTTTAACTTGTCCAATTTTAACTCTAAAGCTTTCATATAAAGAAAAATCAACAGATTGTTGAGAACTTAAAATTGGTATGTCATCTATGTTTCTTGTATTTTCTGATGTTTCTTGAATTTCTTTTGCGTCTTGATTTTCATCATCTTGCATATTTTCCATTTTATTTATTCTTCATCAACTACTTGTGTTCCCTCACTTTCATCACTTTCTTCTTCAACTTCTTCTGTATCTTCTTCAACTTCTTCGTTTTTTTCAACTTCATTGTTTTCTTCTGACATTTTATTTAAACCTCCTTTCAAATTATTTGAATATGATTTATTTTCATTTTTATTCTCTTCATAATTTGGATTTTCAATTATTCTAAAGCACTTTGGGCATTGAACATATTTCATACTATTATCAAGTTCACTTTCTTGTATTATTCCATTGCAGTATTTACAAATTATTGTCATTTTCTCCAATCATTTTTTTTAAATCCTCCAAAGCATGTAAGAAACTCCATCCATCAACTTTCATATTTATAAGTTTATAAATACCATTTTTAGTTATGCTTACAAAGTTTAATCTTTCAAAATCACTAATGATTTTAAAAACTGTAGACATTGTAAATCCAGTTTTTCTTTTTATTTTTGAATAATATTGGTTATCTCTTTCTGAGATTGCCTTTAAAATTTTGTATGGTGTTTTATTAATTATTTTCATTTTTTTTGTTGCCATTCTCTCATTCTCTTTTTAACTTCTGGTCTTTGATAATATTTTTTATTATATTCTCTTTTTTTTGCTTTAACTTCTGGTTTTTGGTGATATTTTCTTTGATATTCTCTCACTTCTGGTCTTTGATAATATTTTTTATTATATTCTCTTTTTTTTGCTTTAACTTCTGGCTTTTGCTGATATTTTTGATTATATTCTCTTATCTTTGCTTTAACTTCTGGTTTTTGCCTATACTTCTTATTATACTCACTGACTTTTATTTTATCTTTTGATAAACATTTAGAACAAAATCCACTCATATTTGATTCTGAAATATTTTTTCCACATTTTTCACATTTAAAATATTCTTTCTTAAACTCTCCATTAAGAACAGCTAAAGAAACTGTAAGTGGTTTTCCCTCTTCAACTCTTTTTAAGTTTTCTTGTATTGTTTGTTGTTTTATTTGTATCTTTCTTTTTTTCATTTTTTTGTTTAAATTTTAATTTTATATGTTGAATAATGAGATTTTATCCATTTTGGATAGCTAAAATCTTTTCTCCAATATCCTTGACACCATTTCTTTATTAATATTTCTTTAGTATTCCAATCTTTATATTTTAATACCCATTTCATAATTGTTTTCCTACTTATTTTAATGTTCATCTTTTCGCATACTTGACTGTAACTATTGCCTTCTCTTCTTAACTGTAATGCTTTATCAATTGCACTTTTTCTGTGTCTCATTCTGTAATTAATTGATATAATAAACTTTTTATCACAATCTTTGCAATAATATTTTTGAATCTTTCCTGTTGTTTTATTATATCTAAATCCTCTTTTAGTTATGTGTGTTAACTTGCAAATTGGGCATTTCATCAAAATATTAACCTCTTGTCATATTTTCTAATAATATTTTTTATAAATTCTATTGTATTAGTAGCTTTTTCTTCTTCCATTAATGTTGCAAGTCTTTCACTATCAACACTAAAAAAGACATGCAGGATACTACATTTTTTTAACAATATTAGTGCATTTTCAATTGTCATTCCTTTATTTGCAAATAATACTTGACGAAGTTTTGTTATATGTTCTGATGTTATCTCATTATTATTAAGAGCTTCTAATAAAATATTCCATTCATTTTTTGTTAATGGATGACCCAATGCTCTTGGAATGCTGTTGTGTATTTTCCATATAAGACTTTCAGGTATACCTTCTAAATGCTTTCTTCTATCACCTGATGTAATTAATTTCCAAAAGGGTGTTCCCTCTGTCACTTTATATGCGAGTATCAAACTACTTATTTTTCTGATAGTCATATTAAGTGTTTCTGCAATTTCCAATTTTGTCATATTTTTTTTTGTTAATAAATCACACATTCTGCCAACTTCAAAATTTCCTATGCTTTTTCTTTTGATATTCTCTGATATATTTGCCAAAAACAATTCTTCATCACTCATATCATCATAAAAAACTGCATCAATTTCTGTATATCCAAGTTTTTTAAAAGCATTAACCCTTCTATTACCAAAAACAAGAGCATTATCTTTTAATCTTATTCCAACAGGTTCTAATAAACCCCTTTGTTCAATATCTGTCATCAATACACTAACATCATCATTTTCCCTCAATCTACTATTTTCTAAATATTTTATCTCAGATAATTTTATGGTTCCTGATTTTATTTTTCTCATCTTTTTCTTGTCCTCCTTTCAAATTATTTTCAACTTCTAAATCTAATTTTTCAAGTTTATCACCACTTATTTCATCAACAATCTCAATCTCTTTTTCAGGAAATAATTTTTTAAATTCATCTAAACATCCCACAGGTCCAGCACCTTCAATTTGATATTCTCTCATATCTAAAGGTATGTCTCGTTTGCCATATTTTACTCTTATTATTTTCATATTTCTCCTTCTTCAACTTCTGCAAAATCAATATTTTTAATTTCAAGCAAGCACTCGGGGCAATCTGCTACATCTGTATTTTTTTCTACACTAAATAATGATTCACATTTTGGGCATTTTATTGTGATTGGTTGTTGTTTATATTTATCATGTATTGAATACATTCCGTATCGTGTTTGTAAAATATATTCATTATCTACCAGAAACTTTAAAGCTTTGTCAATTGTTGTAAATGAAAAATTAATATTTTCAACAATCTCTTTTCTTCTAATATTATCTTTATCTTTTATAAATTCAAAAACTTTTTTTGGACATGTTTTTTCTTTTAACATTTTATGTTATTATTAATAACAATAATATTAGGTTTATAAACTTTATTATATTTTAATATATATAATAAAATATATAAAGTTTATTGTTTTTACAATATTTTTATAAACTTTATTATATTTTTTAACCAATAAATTTAACCATTTAACGTAGTTACTATAACTTTTCCATATAGAAAAGTTATACAATATAACGAAAATTGTTAAATGGTTAAATGCTGTATTCATCTCTCTTAGTAGTATAACCTTTATAACCCTAATAACGTTCTATACCCTCTTATATATTTATATATATCTATTTTATACCAGTTATGATATTAGGTTATTAGGGTTATAAAGGTTATAAGAGACCCTCTACTGCCAGAATTTAACGTTCTCAGAATATAACCCTGGAAAACCAAGGTTATTAGGGTTATAAAATTCACGTAAAAATACCAGTTTTATTAATTTCTCTCTTTATTTTTGTAAATTTAAATTTTCGTTGTGATGATTGTATATCACTATTTTCAATAGTTAATCTAATATCCGATAATAATCTATTTACAAATTTCATTAATTTCATACCAAATTTAGTTTGGTCACCTCTTTTTTCAAAATCTAAATAACTAAAAATATCATTATCTCCCATTAATATACAATTTATTATATCTTTTTTACTAATCCATTGTTCTGGATATTTTTTAAAACATATTTCAAATAATTTTTTCATTTCTATTGTTTCACTATCTCCACCAATATGCATTGTTTCTTTATCTTGAATACAAGGGCTGCCATAATCTGCACATTCCATTATTCCACCACATATATTAGCCCATTGATGAAATGATGTAAATTCTGTTTTTCCAGATGGCATACCATTATTTATCCAGTTTTTAACCAAAGAATATAATGCAGATAATACTAATTCTCTATTTTTTATAACCCAATCATGTAAATATGGTTTAATAAATGTTCTTTTATTAGCATCTTCAATATCTAAAAACAATCTTACAAATCTACATCTATTTGCAAAATCTGGTGTAAATGTCACACCTGCATTTCCTGATAAACTAAAATCTATTTCATTATCAAATTCTGCTAATTTATTTTTTCCTAATATTCTATCAGAATGTCGTTGTGATGTTATTATTTTTTCAAAAGTAACATTATTAATATAACCTTTATTATTTGAAAAATGCAATCGTTTTCTCCCATATATCATTGCAGATAATATTTTTTTACGTAATTCTTCTGAAGAACTACTATTTTTAGTGTCATCACTACTTATTGCAGTTTCTTCTAACACATTACCTTCATATACAATTCCTGTGATTCCTGCCAGATAATCCTTCCCTATTCTCTCTCTATTTCCTAAATAAAAAAATACTGGGGTTCTTGTATTAAATGAAGTAAATAAACCTCTAAGAAATGGAGTTATTAATGCTGCAATTGCATTAATATAATCTTGTTTTGATTGAAAACAAAATTCATTAAACATCTTACGAATTATTTCTTTTGCTTCTTCTAATGGCATATTGGGTTTTATTATTTCAGGAGAATTATGTGGCAACCAGGATTTAAATCTTTCATCATAACCTCTCTTTGGAAATGTTAGTTTGTTTTCATATAAGATTGGAATGGGTATAGTAAAAATTCTTGTTATATGTGGTAAGGATTGTTGCAAAATATTAGAACTTATTAATATATTAGCAATTTGTTGACTCATACTCTTTCTTTTAAATACTGTTCTTCGTTTTTGTGAATCCCATACATATATCCCAGGAATACAATATTTCTCTATAAGGGTTATAAATCTGTTTGGTGTAATTTCTACAAAACCCGCATATATCTCATCAGAATTTTGTTGATTTATTATTAATTTTTTTATTTCTATAATATCCTGTAAATCTGGTCTATAAAATAATATTTCTTTATCTTTTAAAATTTCAGACACTTCCAAGGACAATAAACTTACTAATTTTCCTATTCCTGATAATTTAACAATTGGTTTTTCTCCTATTTTAACAATCTGATTTCTTAAATATTCCTGCTTTTCTTGTTCTTCTTTTTCTGATAATTCATATTCAGTTAAGTTATATTTATTAAGTTTAACAAAGTTATTAAATTGATTAGTATAAATTTTGTAGAGTTCACCTTTTTCAACTCTTCTTAAATGACCATAAAATGCAGCTAATGTTCTTTTTTTACAAAGTTTAACAATCGTTTCACCAACTACTTTTATTTCTTCAGTTAATAAATTATTTTTCCCTAATATTATTGCAGCATTTTTTAATACAATAGAATTTCCACCAGTATCTTCTTCTATTATTATATTTTTATCAATTAATTCATAAAGCCACTTATCTTCTGATTCGTGTATTTTATATTTTCTAAGAATTTCTAATGCATTACCTGTTTTAATTTCTGACTTTTCTTCAAAATCATCATATTCTTTTAATAATATATTAATTGCATTTGTATTAGTTTCAACATCAATATTATTAATTTCAAGAATTTTAGATTGCTTTTTTCTCTTATAATTAAAAGAACCTAATACTCTACTAACTCTTTCAAGATTAAATATTTTATCATCAATATCTATATTATTTTTTATTTTAAATATATATTTTATTTTCATAAGGAAATTCTTATACATTTTTTTGTTTTCTTCTTTAATTAAACTTTTTAGTTTGTGAGGAATATAGATGTGATAACCTCCACCAGAAAAACCTAACATCCCAATTTTTATGTTGTTGTTATTGAGAAATTGTTTTAATTTTTGTAATTCTTTGGGTTTTTCTATATTATGTTCATCAATTTCTAAAAATATACCATAAGAACTAATAATATTTGCATCACCTTTATCTAATCTATCTCTACCACCAATATATACATCTATTTTTTCTTTTTCATTATATAACTTAATTTTTTTAATAAATTCCTCTTCATTATTTATTTTCATAGATTTTCCTAATGGGTATTTTTTATTGTCAAATAATCTAATTTCTGTTGGTTTAGTGTGTTTGAAATATCTATAAAAAGTTCTTACATTTTGTTCATGTATCTTATTATCCATTATTTAAAACCCCCTCTTTTTCTTTTTTCTCTACCATCAACCAGCCACAAGGACAAAAAACAATCAGAATATCCTCACTTTTCTCAACCCTCCTAAAACAACCAGGACAAAAAAACTCTTTCATCTTTCGTTAACTCCTTCATCTTCTTTTATTTTTAAAATTCTAAAAAATGGAATAAAGATAGTTTTTGTTTCATCAACATTAAATTTAAAAGTAACACCATTCACATCTTTATTAAGAATAATTACATACTGGTCTTTTTTTAGACTATCATCATCAAGATAAGAGATAAATGACTTATTACTTTTATTATCAGAATATTTGTTTACTTTTTTTGCTTTTTCTACCATCTACAAACCTCTTTGTAATAATATTAATAAAAAACAACCTTTATAAACTTTTATATATTTTATTATATATAAATTATAAGATAAAAAGATTTATAAACCTAAATATATTATAAAATACATGGAAAAGGAAATAGAATATACTACAATAAGAATTAAAAGAAGTTTATTATTTAGATTAATTGAATTAAGGGGTAAATTACAGTTGAATAATAATGATGAAGTTATTGAGTATTTTTTAAAAGAAGGGGTTAAGAAAAAATATGGATAGAAAAGAAGTAATAAGAAAATATGAACAAAAATGTTATAATTATTTAAAGTTACGATTTGAAGATGTTTACTGGAAATCTTTAAATAGACCATTAACAAAATATGATTTTGTATGTTATAATAATAATTTAGTATTTACTGTTGATGCAAAAAAAGTAATAAATAATAATATTGTTATTACTAAAAATCAATTTAATTGCTCATTATTTATTATAGAAATAGATAATAATTTTATTTTATGTTCATTGCGAACATTAATAAAAGATTTTGGTTTTAATATATGTGTTTCTAATGATGAAAAGATAAAAAGAATAATTAATAAAATTCACAAATCAAAAAAAGTTGAACCATCAATAAACTTACTAACTCCAAAAAAATGAAAAAACAAGAAAAACAAACAAAAAAAATATGCATAATCTGCAAAGAACCATATAAAGGATTTGGAAATAATGCCGAGCCACTTGCTAAAGGGAGATGTTGTGATATATGTAATATAAAAGTGGTTGCTGAAAGAATAAGACAATTAAATTGGAAGGGAGGTAAATAAAAATGGAAGAAGAAACAGAAACAGTAGAAAAAGAAGACAAAGTTGAAGAATCAGAAGATGAAGAAGCTGATTCCGATTAACTTAAATAAATTTAAATATTATTTTTTTTTATTATCATAAAAACAAAAGAGGAAAAATGATAGAAAAAACAACAAAAAGCTATAGAGACCTAAGAGATATATATATAAAATTAGGGGAAGAAATGGATTTAATATTGCCTTCAAGAGTTAAAATGAGAAAAATGCTAAAAGAAATGTTGGAGTGTATAGAACTATGAAACTAACTAAAAGTGAAAAAAAGAGTATAATAAGGGATTTAAAAAAATATTTTAATCACACAAAAGAATGTGTTAAATGCAAAAATATCTATGGGACAGACACTAATAAAGATAATGGTTTATGTCCTGTATGTGATAAAATGTTAAGAAATAATAAAAAATGAAAATAGAAATAAATGATGAAATATCAAAAGAACAAAAAAGAATGCAGATTTTTAAAGAGATTTATTTTCCACTTCCAGAAGGATATTTTTTTGATTTTGATAAAAAAACAATAGAAGAAAAAGGTTGGATTTTTGATGTAGTAAAAATAGCTGATTTTGACTTTGACATAAAAGATGAAAAAATAATAATTACACTTATATTTACAGATAAGTCAGATGTTAAAAAATTACACTCATATATTAAACAAATTTCTTATAAGGGTGATGAGGGATATGAAGTTGAAAAAATTATAATAAATATAAAAGAAGAGGATTATTATTAAAATGACAAAATTAAATAAAACAATGAAAAACAATTTATTTGTAGCAATATCGTTTTTATTAATAAATTTTGGAGCAACAGTAATAACTTACATAAATGGATTTAGAACATCTATGGGTTCATTATTAATGTTTTTAGCAGGGGAGTGTTTTGCTTTTTTATTGTTTGTGAATATAAAATGACAGCCGAAGATATTTTAAATCAAGCAAAAGAATTATTATCAAAAGTTGTGCTTGAAAATATTGATATAGCAGATAGTGACAACAAAAATTGGTATTATCATTTATGTTGTGCACAAGGAGAATTAAAAATATGCTTAAAAAAATTGGAGAAAGAATATGGAAAATAAATCAAAATCATATATTCAAATGATTGTAATTGTTTTAGCAATTACAATTTTAACATCAATAGTGGTTTATTTTGGTTCAAATAAAACAGAATTTAAAATAACTAAAGAAGAATGTAGGGTTGACGGAAATTGTAATTTTATTTATGAAAGTTGTGATGCTATTTTAAAACAAAGGGAATCAAAAGACTGGAATGCTCAAGAAACAATATCTTATATATTAACTCTTGGAATGCACAAACCAGTTAAATTTCTTGCATATTGTGAAAAAAATAAAGATTTGAAAATCAGTGAGAATAGTGGTATAATAGTTGATGAAGATTTTATAGAAACATTTTGTGAAACAAACGAAACCTGTGAAAAAGTTGAAGTTGAGGAGATTGAAATTTATGATACATGTTTGAAAGATAGAGATAATATTTCTGGTTTTGATTGCACAAAACCAAATAATTGTTATTATGGTGTATGTTTATTACAAAGAAGAAAAAAACAAGACTTAACTTTAGATTGGCTTGAAAAAAATTGTGAAGCAATAGAATTTTCAAGATGTAAAGATTTAGAATGTGAAAATCAAGAAATTTATAAATGGAAGTGTGGTAAATATTTTGTTGAGGTAAATAAATGAAAATTAAACAATCTAAATGTAAATTATGTGGAGAAAAAACAGACTTTGGATTTATTTATTATGATAAAACTATTCCTATTTGTTTAAGATGTATTAATTTTATTAAAAAATTGAATATAGGGGAATTTTTAGAATGAGAGAAATAAAGTTTAGGATTTGGGATTTAATAAATAAAGATTCACCAAATCCTTATAATGAAAAAGAAGAGGAAAAATGAAAAACTATAAAGTTAAATTCACATGGGAAGATACAATAATAAATGTAGAAGCAGAAACAGCTATTGAAGCAAAAGAAATAGCAATAGGAGAAATGTTTGTAAGCCCAGAACCAAAAGAAATAGAAATAGTAGAGGTTGAAAATGAAAACTTATAAAGAAATAAAAGTAAATGATATTGAAGATATAAAAATTGGAGATGTGATTTTGTTTGAAAGTGATAAGGTGTTTGGTTTGGTGATAGGTTCAGGACACACTTTTCTTCATGACCATTTTTATTTGAAAATTATTTCTACTTATGATGATGGTTGTTATATAACACATAAATATTATGCTGGGGATTTTAAAGGTTTAATAACTATTTTAAGACCAAACAAAAATGAAAAATCATAATAATCAGGGCAGGGTAAGCTGTGTAGGATATAGAGGTTTTCGGATTTCTAAAAACCAGACTCTTTTAACTCTATGTTTGAAGCATCGCCTGAACTCACGACAACAGCTTCGGAAGGAGTTCCTTGCTGTCCTGACATAAAATTAAAATGGAACAAGAAACTTTAAGTGAGAAAATTGAAAGTATTGAGAGAATAATTTATGCTAATGAAGGAGCAAAAAAGTTGGGAACAAATGGAATTGCTGGAGATATAATTTTTAAAAATGATGTAAAAGAAAAGATAACAACTGCAAAAAGAAGATTGAAAGAGATTATTAATTTATTTCAGACAAATGATTGTTTAAATGGTTATGCGTCGTCTTTGAAAACGAAGATAGATAAAATATTCAAAGAAGAATTTGGAGAAAAATTAACATGAAAAAAACAATACAGGAGATAAATAAAAATGACATATGTAAGAAAATGTAATAGATGTGGAAAAGAATTAGGAGAAGGAGTGGAACTTAATGATAATGAATTACACTTCACTAAAAAAAGAAATACAAGATTTGGATATGATGAATGTATGCACCTTTGTAATGAATGTTTACAAGGTTTTGATAAATTCATGAGGGAGAAAAACTAAAAATGAACATAACAAAAAAACATGAAGAAAAATATTGGCATATTAGGAAACTTAACATATTGCCATTAGTTTTAACTTTAATTTTTGGTGCATTAAGTTGTTTTAATTTTTCAATAATATTATCAGAATGGAGCAGATTAGATTTAGGAGATTTATCAGAAAAATATCTTACTTCTTTTTCTCAATTAATAATTTGTTATCCAATAGTTTTTGAATATTTTTTCATAAGTTTATTTTTTATTAGTTTAGTTGCTTTAATTAAAGGAGGTTTTAAGAATTTAAAAGATATTGAAGAAGGTTTGATTAGTGGTTTGATTATTGGTTTGATTATTGGTTTTATTGGTGGTTTGATTAGTGGTTTGATTAGTGGTTTGATTTATGGTTGGATTAGTGGTTTGATTTATGGTTGGATTAGTGGTTTGATTATTGGTTGGATTAGTGGTTTGATTAGTGGTTTGATTTATGGTTGGATTAGTGGTTTGATTAGTGGTTTGATTTATGGTTGGATTAGTGGTTTGATTATTGGTTGGATTAGTGGTTTGATTATTGGTTGGATTAGTGGTTTGATTATTGGTTGGATTAGTGGTTTGATTATTGGTTTGATTATTGGTTTGATTTATGGTTTGATTGAGGAGTTTGATTTAAAATGAACATAAAAAACTTTTACAACAAACACCAAGATATAATTGAATTAGCCAGAGGTTATTTGGGAATAATTGTTTTAACAGTTATTATTATGTATGGTGCTTTTGAAGTAAAACATTATTTATCTGGAGTTTTCAATAATCAAGTTGAGATTCTTTTATCACGGAGGATAAGATGAAACCAAAAATCACACACGAGTTATATATAAAAGGAACAGCAAAAGATGTTGCAGAAATCATAAATAGATTAAGTAAAAAGTTTGATAACATAGAAGCTGTTTGCAAGAGTTTTGGAAAAAGGAGAGTTGTATTAGAATGAATAATAGTCATCAGTTCTTATGCACCAAGCAAGTTTTGATGATACAGGAAGAGCTTCGGACTCACCTCCTTTGCCTTCTTGTTGGCTGGGAGAACAACCTCCCAGTCTTTATAAAAATGAAAACAGGAATTAAAAATGCCTAATCCAAGAGAAAATATAAAATACGATATTCCTAAAGAATGGGTTGAAAATTTTAAGAAAGGTTGTTGCCCTGTTTGTGGAAAAACTAAATTTGAATTTGATAAAGGACAAAAAGTTTATTGCAGTAAGAAATGTGCAGAAGAATATGGAGAAAGAATTTATACTTGGCAACAATTAGTAGAAAAGATTTTGGAAAAGAGAGGGAAGAAATGTGAAAAATGTGGGAATACAAGTAGTAAAAAAGAAAAAGAATTTATGAGATTAAAAAAAGAAACAATTATAAATTATATAGAATCACATCCAGAACTTATAGAATTGAAAAGGAAAGAACTTATGGATAAAGCAGAGGAATATTATCAAAAAGCGTTAAAATATGATGAATATGTTGAATCATTAAAAGGGAAAGAAGATAAATATTCTGATTTGGATTGGGACATGAGAGTTGATATTCCTTATGAAGTTACTAATAAATTTGAATATCCAAGAATTGGATTTGAAATAGACCATATCAAAGCAGTTATTAATGGTGGAGATATGTGGGATGAAAAAAATTTACAAGTATTGTGTGATGAATGCCATAAGAAAAAAACAAAAGAAGATATGTTAGAAAGAAAAAGAAAAAAGATTAAAACTAAAGTATTAGAAGGAGAAATAAGGAATAATAGATTAAAATGACAAACCCAAAAACAATACAAGTATTAGCAGATGAAGTTCTTAGTGAGCTTCACAGAAAATGCTGGAAAGATGGTGATTTTATAGTTGATGCTTTTCAAAAATATAAAACACTTGTTGAAAGCTGTGATTGTATTGAACAAATAAATATAGAAAGGCATAAGAGAATGGTAAGATTATACGAGCCACTTGTTCATTGTGATGCAGAAGATGGATAATATTGCTATGATATTTTAAAAAATGAAAACGAAAAAAGAAATATTGAAAATGAATAAGGAAGAATTAGATGATTATAAATGGAATGATGATTTAAATATTGGAAAAGAGTCTTGTTCTGATTGTTTTAATTGTTTTAATTGTTCTGATTGTTCTTATTGTTATAATTGTTCTGATTGTTATTTATGTAGAAATCTTAAAAATAGTGAAAAACATCAATATAAAAT
>Ga0180007_10002383_pt1 | contig 22587 bp, 28 predicted proteins | sample MM_PC_MetaG_FD_121122 | JGI IMG/M metagenome (GOLD analysis project Ga0180007, IMG submission 121122) | Groundwater microbial communities from the Aspo Hard Rock Laboratory (HRL) deep subsurface site, Sweden - MM_PC_MetaG | ecosystem: Environmental > Aquatic > Deep subsurface > Groundwater... | reverse complement strand
GCATGTTGTTATGTGTAAACTTAATTTACCTCTAACATCTTGTGTCGCCAAGTTGTAAAATAAAAAACCGCCTCCAGCCCTAAAAGTTTTCAATAAAACCAAACGGCTCATCAATGAGCCGTTTAGTATTTGTATTAAAAAACCCTAGTATAAACTAGGGTAAAGCTTCAGAATGCACTACTCACTTATCATCATAATGATGGTAAACATGCGTACCTATTTTTTCGTCTCCGGTGAGAGTTCTTCCAACTAAACAAGTAAATCCGCACTTACTACACCTGCGATAAATTAAACCTGACTCTACCGTATACTCTTCTCCGAATAAGTGCTCTCCATATTTTTCTTGGCCACCACAATAAGTCTCAGGATGCCCCTCTTTTTCCCTTTTTGCAAATATTCGTTCTTCAGTTGATCGATAGTGTCTAATCTTCGTTTGATCAGGCATACCTGATATATTAATCATATGGGAAAATCTCGGAGAGAGAAAATACAGCGCAAGTAACGATGTACTAATAGATATTAGTATGAACGCTACAAAGGGATTGATATTATCAATACCTGCAAAAACAAAGAATAACAAAAGACACATTAGCCCAATGAATAGACATCCACATCCGCCCATAAAAGAACCACCTCCTTTGGGGTAAAACTTAGAAGAAACATGCCACAACACTATAGATAATCTATCTCAAGGTGCGTAGAACAAGTATAACAATTTATTACCTCTTAGTCAATAATTATATGTGCCCAGACCTAATTTCCTTATCGGCTCAACGACAATTCTCGTTGAGCCGTTGAATAATTATACGATTCTGGACGCGCCTGCTGGCTTGCCAGAATGACGGATTATAAGGTAAGGTAAGGTAAGGTAACCCCTCCCTCCGGGGGGCCGGATGCGACTACGCTCGGGGAATAAAATTCTGTCTGGCTAACCTGTTGACCAACTAAAACTCTGACCCGCTAATAATTAGCTTTTGATTTTCTTGCGAATAAAGGCCGGAACATCAATTTCATCCTTATCTTCTTCAACAGTTTCGTCGGCTTGAGTTGGTGCATTACCTACCCGAGCTGATGGTTCCATTCTTCTGCGTCCAGAGCTTACATTATACATATCTTCTTCAAAACCAGTTGCCACCACTGTAATTTTTACTTCTCCTTGCATTGCCTCATCAATCACTGCCCCAAAGATAATGTTAGCATCAGGATCGGCAGCTTCGGTAATAATTCTGGCAGCTTCATCAATTTCATACATACCTAAATCTGGACCACCGGTAATATTAAATAAAATACCCTTAGCACCATCGATGGATAACTCTAATAATGGGCTGTCAACCGCCTGTTTGGCAGCTTCCATAGTCCGGCTATCACCCGTGCCTCGTCCAATACCCATTAAAGCAGAGCCAGAATTGGACATAATCGCTTTAACATCAGCAAAGTCAACATTAATCATTCCATGTTGAGTAATAAGATCTGAAATACCTTGTACACCTTGTCGCAAGACATCGTCTACCACTGCAAACGCATCGTAGAGTGAAGTTTTTTTATCAATCACCTGAAGTAAACGATCGTTAGGGATAACAATTAAAGTATCCACCCGGGAACGCAGTTCTTCAATACCTTCTTCTGCTATCTTCCGTCGGCGCAGTCCTTCAAAAGAAAATGGTTTTGTTACTACCCCTACAGTTAAAGCGCCTAACTCCCGCGCAATCTCCGCGACCGCTGGGCCAGCTCCCGTACCGGTGCCTCCGCCAGCACCATAAGTCACAAATACCATATCAGCATCTTTAAGCGCGTTATAAATATCTTCTTTGTTTTCTTCGGCAGATTTTTTACCTTTTTCTGGATCGGCTCCCGCACCTAAACCACGAGTGGTAGTTTGGCCAATATGAATTTTAGTAGAAGCTCCACAATAATATAAGTCCTGAGCATCAGTGTTTATTGCTACAAACTCTACCCCTTTAATATTGGCATCAATCATGCGATTAATAGCATGTGAACCTCCTCCTCCTACACCAACAACTTTAATGCGGGCAAATACTCCTTCACCCGCAAAATCGGTGATCATTTTTCGCGAAGACATATAGTTACTCCTCCCAAGCATTGTTTTTACCTAATTAAAATAATCCACACTTAATCCCCACACTATCCACCCAATGACACCTTATTATATATTAGTCGGGAAATCTAAGTCAAAGATATTTAAATAATTCGTAATAAATTAGCTCTCGGAGCTATAAAACTATATTTAATCCCCATTTATTTTTTACTAAGAAATGTGGATAACTTTATTTAAACCAATTTCTCAAACGTGCAAAAACTCCGCCAAAACTTGGCTCACGCATGAAACTAGACATACCACTATTTTCCTCCATCCCCCACAAAACCAAACCGATAGCAGTAACAAACCTAGGATCATCTAATTTATCTACCACACCTCTAAGCTCAATTGGAAAACCAATTTGCGCTGGCAACCCTAAATTATCCTTAGCAAAATCAATAATGCCAGGGAGTTTAGCTCCCCCGCCAACTAACACCACTCCGGCCGGTAACATGCCGTCTTTGCCAACTTTGCGCAATTCTGTTTTAACCATCATAAAAATCTCCATCAACCGAGCTTCGATGATTTCGGCAATATAACGACGTGATATTTGTTGGTCTTCTGATTTATCAAAACGGGAAAGATCAACAACGTCTTTATCAGAAAGCATAAGAGAGCTGGCCATGCCGTATTCAATTTTAACTTTTTCGGCAACATCCAAAGAAGTTCGTAAACCAATGGCAATATCTGAAGTTAAATGACCTGAACCAATAGGCAAAACTGCTGAATGACAGATATCACCCTCATCAAATACGACTAACCCAGTAGTTCCAGCTCCAATATCAATTACTACTACTCCTAATTCTTTCTGTTTTTTGGATAGTACTGCTTTACTAGCTGCCAGAGGTGCTAATACAAAATTAGAAATACTAACTCCCCCTTGTTCAATAGTTTTTTGCAAATTTTTAATAAAAGGGGTTGATCCCGTAATAACATGAGCGTCGACTTCTAGTCGTGTTCCTGCCATACCAATGGGATCTTTAATGCCGTCTTGGCCATCGACAATAAATGTTCTGGGAATTACATGAATAATCTCTCGATTGGCTGGCAAAGCTACGGTTTGAGCGCTTTCAATAACTCTCATCATATCGTCACCACTAATTTCATGATGAGCGATGGAGATTAAACCCTTATTATTTGTTGATTGGATATGTTCACCATTAATACTTACATAAGCACCTTCGATAGGCACCCCTGCCATTCTTTCTGCTTTGTCCAAAGCCCCCATAACCGCTGCCATTGTTTCCTCTACATCAGTAACTATCCCTTTACGTAATCCGCTATTTTCTTGTACCCCAACTCCGATAATATTGGGATGAATTTCGTCCTCTCCTCGGTGACCAACTATTGCCACCACCTCAGAACTACCAACATCAATTCCGATGGTAATTTTTTCCCTCATATAAGCTGTTTAATTTCTTGAGATATTTAATATTCTTATCCATTATAAGCGAGATAGCTAGCTTAGCCAACTGCTTAACTAAAAGCGGATATTAAATAAAAAATTATATTTAAAATTATTTTAGAGTACTAATTGAACAATTTTATCTTCTAAGGCCTCCATTTCGGCTGTTTCATCAGCTTTTTCATGATCAAAACCCAGAAGATGTAATAACCCATGTACAAACAGTTGGGCGAATCTTTCTTGTTCGGAAACTTTTAAATTTTTAGCCTCTTCAATTAATACTTCATAACCGACATAAATATCTCCCAAGTAATTGGGATCTTCTGTGGTATGGGCAGGACTACCCACTATATCTTGGTTAGTGAACGACAATACATTAGTTGGCTGATCTTTGCCACGGTAACGCTGATTTAATTTTTGCATCTCGGCGCTGTCGGCTAAAATCACGCCCACTTCGCTATCCATTAGTTGATTAGTGGACCCCAGAGTAACGTCAAAAATAAAACGGATGAACTCATCGTCCACCCCAGCTATCCCATACTTACCATAACCAATAAAAACTTGCGACATTATTGATTTAACTTATCATTCACTAATTTAGCAACCACAGTACCATCTGCTTGCCCGCCGGATTGTTTAATAACTGCTCCAATAATTTGCCCTACTTTAGCTTCTGGATTGGCAGCTATCTCGGCATCAACTATTTTAACTATCTCATCTTCACTCATAGCGGTCGGCAAATAGGCCTCTAATATTTTTAGTTCGGCCGATTCTTTATCAGCTGATTCTGTGCGTCCAGCTAAGGCATAACTTTCGATCGCTTCTTTCCGTTTCTTAACTTCCCTTTTAATAACTGCTTGAACATCGGATTCTGTTAGTTCGGTTTGTTTGGAAATTTCTTCATTGTGTAGAGCATTGGACAACAAGCGTAGTGTCTGCAATTTTAAATCATCTCTTGCTTTCATCGCTGCAGTTAGTTCGGCTTGAACTTGAGCTTTAATATCCATTAGTACAACTCCTTCTTTTTTTGTACGCGAATCTTTTCTTTACGTACAGCCCCCGCCCGGCGCTGATCTTTGGTTGTTGGTTTGATAAAAAATCTTCTCTCCTTAGCTTCAGTAAGAGATTTACTTAATAAGACCATACGGTTAAACCGACGAATCATCGCCTCAAAGTTCTCCCTCTCTTTTCGTTTCACATAACTAGACATACACAAATGATAACCCGGTAACCAGGAGTAGTCAACCTTGTTATAAGTTCGATCACCTGCGGAAGAAAAAATATCAAATCTCCGAGGTTCCCTTAGTTAAAGAAACTGACTTATCAGCAGTAGCAACTTTGAATTTATCTGTTAAGGGAGCGCCTCCTAAAATATGAATATGGAGATGGGGTACAATTTGACCACCCCATTTTCCCACATTAATGATCGCTCGATACCCACTATCGGCAATATTAAGCTCTTTTGCTAGTATCTTACACCGATACAAAAGTTTTCCTAATAATTCTTGGTGGTTACTTTCGGCATGAGTCAAACTAATTAAATGAATTTTGGGAATTACCAATATATGAATAGGGGCTTGGGGATTTGCATCGTCAAAAGCGATTATCTCATCATCTTCAAACCGGATACTGGCTGATAATTCATGCTGAGCAATTTTACAAAAGATGCAATCTGGTAAATATTGTTCGCTCATAATTAAAAAGTATTACTATCTATAGTTTGCCAATCATTATCTACTTCGCGAAAGGCCTGCAATTTGTGGCTAACTTCTGTTTCTGAATAAATATATTCATATTGTGCCTTACTGGTTCCCCGACGATGAGCACCGACAATTTTCCTATCGAGTACTACGGGTTGAGTAATCCAAACCAATTTGATTTTTCCTAATGGATTGGTAAAAATCAAAGTTTCAATCTCTCCGACTCCATTTTCGCCGGGAGCTTTAGAATGTTCTAATACTGTAAATTGGGCCTTTACCCGATCTAAAATCTCTCCCCACTTCTCTGCATCCATCCCGTTAGAAGCAGGAAGCGTTCTCGCTTCCGACGTTTAATAATATAACATCTTGTAATAAATAGATAACAAAGTGATCCATGGTAGTTGTGATAAACAAAGTGCTTCTAACGGAATCCATATTTTTAAATCTTAACTTTCTTTTCTTCTAACTTATGTAACACCATTTTAATAATATTACGATCTAAAACAGTTTCCTGTGATCGATCGTGCATATCGCGTAAAATAACATTCTTATCATGCACTTCTTGGTCACCAATAATGATGACCAAAGGACTGTGAAGTTGATTAGCAACCTTTAGTTGTGCTTGAATATTACCTTTACCCATTAAACTAGAAACTCTTAATCCTGTCTGTTCTAAATTCGTAATAATGTCTGCTGTTTTAGCTTTTGCTCGATCACCCATTTGAACAACAAATACATCCGCTTTCGCTGTTTCTGGGATTAATACCCCTTGCTGTTTCATCATATCAATCGTTCGTTCTACCCCGCCTGCATAGCCAACCGCTGGAGTATCAGTTCCACCCAACAACTTAATTAAATGATCGTATCTGCCACCCCCCCCTAGGGCTGTGGTCATATCATTTTTAGTAACTACTTCAAAAATAGTATGGGTATAATAATCTAACCCCCTAACTAAATTGGGATCGAGTTCATATTCAATTTTCATTTCATCAAGATGTTCTAAAACTTTAGTAAAACGCTTTTTCGAATCCTGATCTAAATTATCTATTAAAATATGACCAGCTTCACTAATAATCTCTTGGCATTTTATTACCTTGCAGTCCAAAACTCGTAAAGTATTTTTCTTTAAACGAATTTTACAATCTTCACACAAGTTTTTCTTGTGTAAACTCAAAAATTTTTCTAAAGCAGCCACCATTTTAATACGAGATTTAGGAGTACCTAAACTATTAATTTTGACTACCGTGTCTCTTAAACCAATTTTATAATAGTATCGCATAACTGCTTGAATCAGTGATGCGTCAGTCATGGGATCATCATTGCCAAACAATTCTAAACCAAATTGATAGAACTCTCTAAACCTTCCTGATTGGGGTCTTTCATATCGATACATTGGTCCCCAATAATACATTTTGACTGGTTGGGGCAATGTGCGCATACCATGTTCAATAAAAGCCCTGGCAGCTCCAGCAGTACCCTCTGGACGTAGAGTGACACTGTTACCTCCTATGTCCTTAAAAGTATACATCTGCTTAGTTACAATATCTGTAAATTCTCCCACACTTCTTTTAAACAATTCCGTAGATTCGAAGGTTGGTAAAATTATTCGTTCAAAACCATAGGTATGCACAACTTCTTGAAAGTTTTTTTCTAACCAAAACCAATATTTTTGCTCATCAGGCAAAATATCTTTTAATCCCCTAAGTAATTGAATAGGTTTAATATTAGACATGATTAATGTTTTTTATATCCAGCTAAAAGCAAGGGTGAAGCAATAAAGACGGAAGAATAAGTTCCTACTACTACCCCGATAATCATAGCTAAAGTAAAGAATTTTAGAGTTGGACCCCCGAAGAAAAACATCGCGACTAAAACTAAGAATAATGTAAATGACGTGTTAATTGACCGCACAATAGTCTCAATAATACTGTCATTAAGTAATATCACTAAATCTTCTCCGGCTCGTCGGCGCAAATTTTCTCTTACTCGGTCAAAGGTAACAATAGTATCATGCACCGAAAATCCAATTAGTGTTAGTAATGCTGTAATGAACATACTATCAACCTCTGCTCCCCAAAATTTACCGACAATAGCATAAATACCCAATAGAATTAAAACATCATGGACTAATGCCAATACCGCAGCACTACCAAACCGCCAAGCGCTAACTTCTCCTGGCACTCGACGAAAAGCATAAGCCACATATAACAAAATGCCAATGACTGCCAAAATTAAGGCCAAAATTGCCTTGCGTACTACATCTGCACCAATAGTAGGATCGACCGTTTCAAATCGCAATTCATTCACTTGATCAAATTTTTCTTGTAGAATTGCTATTAAACTATTTTTTTGATCGTTATTAATCTGGGTGCTACGAATAAAATACCGGTCATTTCCCTCTGACTGAACTGCTACTTCTAAATTAATTTTATTTTTATAGGCCTCTGTAATGGCTAACTTAGCATCTGTCTCTACAACTTTCGGTTGAGCCACTTGTAGTTCAAAAATTGTTCCACCAGAAAAATCTACACCAGTGTGATAACCATACATAAAGATTGCCACTATACCAACTGCAATTAAAATAGCCGATAAACTAATCCAAAATCTAAAAGTTTTAATTAAATTCATAAAGCTTTGGCTCCCCATAATTTACTATGCTTAACTAAAGAAGTGGAAGCAACTAATCGTAAAAATGTATGTGAAACAGTAATTGCACTAAACATACTAATAATCACACCAATACCTAATGTTAAAGCAAATCCGCGGATTAACCCTGATCCAAAATAATATAAAATAACACAAGTAATTAAAGTGGAAATATTAGAATCTCGAATCGAACTCCATGCTCGATAGAAACCAGCGTCGATAGCTGCTAAAATACTGCGACCCTCTCTAATCTCTTCTTTCATTCTTTCAAAAATCAAAATATTAGCATCAATCGCCATACCCACAGAAATAATAAAACCAGCGATACCAGCCAAGGTCATTGTGACAGGAATAAAGATGAATACAGCTAAGGCAATAATGGCATAAATAATTAAAGCTAAAGATGCTAATATACCTGGTAACCGATAATAAAGAATCATAAAAATTAATACCATGAATAATCCTAACAATCCTGCTAAAATACTTTTATTTACCGCTTCTTGACCCAAAGTCGCTCCCACATTACTTTGCGAAACTAATTTAACTGGTACTGGTAAAGCACCAGCATTCAATTGAATGGCTAATTTTTTTGCATCGTCTATAGTAAAACTTCCGTTAATTACCGCACTACCATCTTTAATTTCATCTTGTACAGTAGGTGCAGATAATAATTGTTTATCTAAAAAGATAGCTAATGGTTTTTTGAGATTACGTTTGGTAGCTTCGGCAAAAATTTTAGCTCCCTCGCCATCAAACTCAATCGCCACAATAGGTTTGCGTACCAAAGAGCTGCTATTTTGATCGATTTGAGCTTCGGCCCGAGTAAAATGAGCCCCTGTTAAACCAATATCTTGCCAAGTATCATATTCTGACGAAATAACTTGATTGTCTTTATCTAAACTCTTATCCAAAATACCTTCTCTAAATTCTAATTGAGCTGTTTCACCAATTAGAGCAATAGCTTCATTAATATTTTGTACGCCTGGTAATTCCACAATTACTCGAGAATTGTCTTTAGTTTTTTGAATTAACGGTTCGGCAACTCCCAAAGCATCAATACGTCGGCGAATAACATCAACTACTCCCACCACTGCAGATGTTTCGTCTCCGGGTTGAACTTTACTTAAATCTGTTTGGTAAACCAGATGAGTACCACCTTGTAAATCTAATCCCTTGTGAATAGTCCACCCCTGCTTAAACCCTACAAACTTGGCTAATGCCGGAATATCAATAATAAGAGCCATCAGTAGAATTGCCGAGATAACTAAGAATAACCAACCAGGTTTTCTAATCATAAGCTTTTGTTTTAACTACTCCTATTTACCAATTTATACTATCATAGGTACTCTGTCATCTCTTTAGTTTTCAATTCCTCAACTAATTGCTTTACTTCTTGACCACGACTCTTAGGGATAACTAGGAGCGCATCAGGGGTGTTAATGATAGCTATATCCTGTAAACCTACCACTGTAACCAATTGTTTATCGTTCATATTAAAAACTAATGTATCCTGACAATCTAAGATTACTGTCTTACCTTTGCTAGCCACTGGTGTTGTGGTGTCTCCTTTTAATACTTCATAAATTGATTGCCAGCTACCCATATCTTTCCATCCCAATACGGCTGGGATTAACTTAATGGGTGGACCTTGTTCTAAGATGGCCGGTTCCAAGGCAATTTTAGGAAAAGATAAATAAGTGGCTTCTAAAACCATCTGATAATCTGTCTGGCCTATATGTTGTTTAATTTTTTCTAAACCATTATAAATATCAGGTGTAAATTGCTGATAAAGTTTAAGTAAATATGCCGTTTGCCACATAAAGATTGCCGGATTCCAATAATAATTACCAGCTTCCATAAACTTTGCAGCTTGAATTAAATCAGGTTTTTCAACAAATCGACACACTGTTAGAATTTCATCGGATGATTTTGGTTCTACTTCTAAATAACCATAACCAGTACAAGGATATTCAATATTTAATCCCACACTCATCGTAACTTCTGGATGAGATTGTAAATAATTCCACGATTTATTAATTACACTAACAAACTCGTCTTCATTAGTATAATACTGGTCAGCCCAAACATTTGTTATAAAGGATCCCGGATGACATTGCTCAATAATCATAGCTGCTAAACCAATAGCGGGACCAGTATTTTTTAAAGCTGGCTCTACTATTAAATTATCTGCTAATAATTCCGGCAACTGATTAGTTAAAAAATTGGCACAATCTTTGACGGTACTTACATAAATATGATCCGCTGGCAAATAACGTCGAACGCGTTGCCAAGTTTTTTGAAGTAATGTTTCTTCGTCTTCTCCAAAGGGTTGTAGTTGTTTGGGTTGGCTTTGCCGACTAATTGGCCACAATCGAGTGCCAGTGCCACCGGCAAAAATTACAGCATACAAATTCTCCATTTAACGTTACATTAGATATATTCAGGATATATTCAGTATAAACTAAGAATTTATCAATGAAAAAACGGTTATTTATAGCAATTAATTTTGATAACGCTACCAAATTGGCTCTAGCCAAAATTATTGCAAGATTACCAAGTTTATCAGTTATAAATAAAACTAAAATAGATAAGCTACATCTAACCTTGAAGTTTTTGGGTAATATGGAAGAAAATTTGATTCCGAAAATCCAAACCATTTTAAATGATGTTGTAATGAAATATTCTCCACTTCAATTATTATTTACTCAAATTGGGATTTTCCCTAACTGGGAACAGCCCAACGTTATTTGGATTGGAATTAATGGAACACATTTAAGAGAACTTCAACGTGACATAGTTCAACAACTATTTAAAGTAGTACCTACGGTAGATATAAAATTATTTAAACCCCATCTCACTTTGGCTCGTATAAAATATCCCCTTACGCTTGATCAGTTAGCTTGTCTAAGATCTTTACAAAATGAAATTAGTTTATCGGCTATACCGATAGCGACAGCAATAAGTGTTGATTTAATGGAAAGTACTTTAATTTCAGGGGGTGCTATTTATGCCACTATTTCTTGCCATCTGTTCACTAAATAGAAAAGAACCGGGCAGATTCGCCCGGTTGGAATTCACTATTCGGAAATCGTCCGATTGTCCCTTTTAGGTAATGTGGGATTGGTCAACACCACATGATAAAGGAGGATGATTAACATGCCCCACAAAAGAGTTACTAAGGGTATAACCCTAGGTGGCCCTTATCTCGGCAAAATTCTTTCTCCTCCTCCCACCTTGACCAATGGAACAACTACCAATCCGTCAGTGATTCCTTGGATAATTTACTATCCATATAAATCAATGTTAATTATTTTTTCTTACACCGTTGACAATATTTTTTAATTATGGTATAATGAAGATAAATAGATAAGTTGGGTTAGATTGTTAGCGATATCAGATAAAAACAAACATGAAAAAGTGCAAAAAGGGCCTGTTGGGCAAACAACTCATTGAGCTGATTAAACGCGAATTATTTGCGGTTATTGCGGTAGGCATGGTGATGATTTTGCTTTTTGGCCAAGCAATGGCTTCTACTCCTTCTATCCCAGAAGAAGTTGTTGTAGATGTTTTAGATAGTTCGGTTGATATTGACAATCAAATGTCTACTCAATCCGTCCAACAAACCATGGTAGATATTTCAGGACCAGCAGGAGGTCAAAAAATATTCCGAGGGCAAACCCTCATTCAGTTTGGTATTGCTATCAAGGGTTATAGCCGAGAAAAACAGGAAATTTGGAAATCTACCACCGGGGTTAAAAATCATGGCACCTATTTACAGATCAATAATAGTAATGAAGTTAAAATTCTGGGAGTTAATAATGGTACTTTTAATGTTTGGGTTAAGGGCTTAGGAAAAGCAACTATTAACAATACGACCTTTACTTTTAAAACTATCCGCACTATTAATAAACCAATAACTATTAATGATCAGACCATAACTATCAAATTTGAAGCTGGATCACAGATGTATTATATTTCTACCCTACCTTTGGAAAATGCTTCTTCGGAAGATTTAGAAATTTCAATTCCCAATACTATTGCCACACTCCCAAATCACAGCACAATAATTTTAAACCCAAATACATCTACTACCTTCAGCCCGTTAGTAATAATAACTGATATTAATAATAAACAAATGCTGATTACACCAGGGCTATTGACTTGGAGTTCTAATAATAAATCAATTGCCAGTGTGGATGCCAATGGTTTAGTAAAAGTATATAAACCTGGATTAGTAACTGTTACTGTTCAGGTAGTTAACACTAATTTAATCGCTTCTACTTCGATGGTAATACGGCCTGCTATGGAAGCTCCTTTAATAGATATTTCTGTTAATCCTGCTGTCTCAACCTCCAGCGAAGATAGTAATACCGAAACCACCGATCAATTAACTAATACAACCATTTCTAACAAAACTAGTGCCCTTACTGAATTTGTGGCTAATTTATTTAATCTAAAACCTTCGGAAGCTGCTAAATCCGATACTTCCGCCCTTACTCCTTCCCAAACCGAATCGGCCGTAATATCTCCTTTTGCTGATAATTCAACCATTCTCACCTCTTCTCCTGGTCTCATTACAATGGTCGCAGTTGATTTTCAAAAAGGTTTTGAGTTTATGGCAACTTTAGTTCAACGAACCATTAGTTACCTAACTTCTTTAATTAATCGATAAACAAATGAAGATTGACCAACAAACATCACCTTCGTCAACCCGAAGTCGAAAATTTTTAATATGGCTGTTATTTTTATTAATATTTCTCTTGCTTACTTGGTTAACTATTAAATTTTTACCCAAATCAATCCAGTTATTTATATCAATTAAAAATCAAGGGCTTTGTTCGATTAACGGTTATTCGACTCAACGATTTAATGATTTGATTCAATTGGATGATAAAAGTAATCTCAAACTTGCCGAAAATATTATAGATCAGGGCAGTTCTGCCTTAAATAGTATTCAGAAACTAACCTGCTTAGAATCTTTAACCATATTAGGTAGTTACCAAGTTACCAATATTGTTCCCTTATCCAAACTAACTAATTTAAAAAATTTATCAATTAATAGTACTGGGATAAAAAACCTTACTCCGTTAAGCAACTTAACTAATTTAAATAATTTAACTATCACTAATGCACCCGTTAATGATATTAGTGCCCTAGCTTCCCTAAAACAATTAAAGTACCTTAATTTAAGCGGAACTTTGGTTATTGATTTATCGCCCATTAGTCAATTAAACAATTTAACTGGCTTAAGTTTAATGAATACCCAAGTAATAGATCTTACTCCACTGAATAATTTATCTAATTTACAAACTCTTACCTTAGCTCAAACCAGGTGGTCCAATATGGTGCTACGAAATATAAATCCATTTACTGATCCTCTTTGGCAAACAAAAGTTATTTATCCAGAAGAAATTACTACATTACTGCAAATTAACCCCAAACTAACGATAGATTGGTTGGGCTTCGGCATACAGTGGGTTCCTGGTTTAAAATAAAAAACTCCCGCTGGTCTATCTGGCTGATAAACCTTTGGGAGTATATTTGTCTGGCAAAGCGTAATTGCCTTGCGGTTGATTTGAGAGTTAGAATGATTTTTTGACGCCCCCACTCTCTGGATCCAAAGGATTAGTGCCATTCTTGACTTCAACCCCGTCGGATACTTTATCACCATCAGTATCCGGATTTTTGGGGTCAGTCCCTAACTCCTTTTCTTTCTCGTTGGTTAGGCCATCCCCATCGGGATCATCCCCCTCGTCAATGGCTGATTTGCCGGTTAACCCAGTCAAACCGCCTCCGCCCCATTCGGCATTCTTATCAAAATCCTTGTAGTACGTATCATCCAACTCCTGGTTGGATTTGTTTAAGTATTTATCAGTGAGGTGCTCGCCGATGCTGGTAGCATTGGGCTTCAGCACCAAACTCGAACTACTATGCTCCCGAAAGATTACCCAGGAAGCAATTATCGCCCCCACCAAAAGAATGGCCCCACCAAATATAAGCACTCTTTTCATTTGAATTCCTCTTTCTCAAAGTAGTCACAGGATAAGCTAAAACTTAACTGTGCCGTCTCTAATATAACAGAATTCTGCTGTCTGGCAATAGAAAAACCCCGCCTTAGAGAGACGGGGTAACTTATTTAACTTTCCTACTTGGCTTGAAAATGTTCCAGGAATTCTTGTTTGAATTTCTGGAACTCTCCTGCTTGGATAGCCCGGCGGGATTGCTCCATTAACTTAGCTACAAATCGGATATTATGAAGCATACAATGGTGCCATGCTTGCATCCGCCGTTCTTTACGCTCATCTGAATCACTTCTACTATAATGACTGATGTCGCGGATAAGATCGGCTCGCGTAATACCTTGGGAACAAGCTGGACAATCACAGCTTGTTTCAATTGTTGTGTGGTCATCGGCGTGGCGCATATATTTTAGTTCAAACACACCATTAGCAGTCCAGACACGACTATGTCGCGCTTCTCGAGTGTGCGCTACACAATCAAATATGTCTACGCCCCTTTCAATACATTCCAATAAATCAACCGGAGTACCCACACCAAATAAGTGGCGGGGTTTACTGGCTGGTAAACGATCGGTGCAAAATCGTACCATTTGGTACATAGCTTGTCTGTCTTCGCCACCAGCTAACCCACCAATGGCCACACCAGGCGTACCATTGCTTAATCGCCTATTGGCATCCCACAAACTCAATCTCCGAGCAAGATAGTTTAACCCACCTTGCACAATATAAAAAGTATGATGGGGTGCCAATTTATAAGACCTATTAAACCATCGCATAGTAGTTAATACTGAATTCCAGAATAGTAACGGATTCCTTGCTAATACAGGCGTAACCCTATCCAACGGCATAATAATATCTACCCCCATATCTTTCTGCAATTGAATGATCTCTTCTGGAATGAAGTTATACCATTTATCATTCCAAAAAAATCTAACGCCGCGCCAATGAACTTTAGCGCGATCTGCCAAACTGACCATCTGGAATCCACCCGAATCTGACACTACCGGGCCATTCCAACCTAACTCTTGATGGATACTCTGAACACCAGCTATATATGAATGAAAAACATTCACTAATATTAGCTGTGTCCCGACTAAGTTTGTTTCACCAGGGCTTAGCCCTGATCGCAAAAGAGCCGGGGTAAAGTTTGTGGTAATGGTGGGGGTGAGGATATTACCGTGGGACGTACGTAAAACCCCTGCTCTCGCTTGGCCATCCGTTGCTAAAATGTCAAATTTCAGAGCCATACCTGTTCTCCTTTCTTATGTGATAGCAGTACACTACCAGATAACTCAAGAAAAATCAATAAAAAAACCGCTCCTAATATTATATCTATTAGAGGGAGCGGTCAGTGTTCATTCCTTTCTTCATTGCGACTTGGGAAAAGGAAAAAACGTTTTACAATTTGGACAATAGGGTCTTAGCGGACGTCCCATCCAAAGTCCCCACAAGCCAATTGCCAGAGGGATTACTCCGATACACCCTATACTTAACAGAATCCCCACAATAAACATGGGCAATGCCCATTTGGGAGCTGGGAGTTTTTCCCAGACGAGCCTGAAACCACAACGCCGTGGACAACGTGGTAACTCCCCATTTTCATTCAGCACAACCTCTACCACAGGTGTTTGTTTTTCGGGAAGAGGCGTTTGGTTTGGATTTGGCTCGTTTCCTTGCTGAAGATTATGTCCACACGAATTACAAAATTCGTTACCAGGCGGGACATAGTTATCACAAGTTGGACAGCGCGACTCCGACATTTCAAAAACCTCCTTATCAACTGGTTTCACCTATATTAACCTTATAAAATAGTGTTTGTCAATCTAAAAGCTGCCCGATATCAGACAGCTTTTAAAAATTAATATTTTCCCTTACTTTAGTTCAACCGTGGCACCAGCTGCTTCTATTTTCTTTTTCATCTCTTCTGCATCAGCTTTCTTAACACCTTCCTTTAAAACCTTAGGTAATGCTTCCACTAAATCTTTGGCTTCTTTTAAACCCAAAGTGGTCACTTCACGGACAGCTTTAATTACGCCGATTCTATTGGAACCAGCAGCAGTGATATGGACATCAAATTCTGTCTTTTCTTCCACTGGGCCGGCAGCGGCTGCTCCGGCTACTCCACCGGCTGCCATCATCATCGGGGCAGCAGCGCTGACACCAAACTTATCTTCCAATACCTTAACCAAGTCAGCTAATTCCAAAACTGACATCTTCTCTACCATATCTACGACTTTTGCTGCATCTTTTGAAAGATTACTAGTATCAACAATTTTTTTATCTTCTGTTTTTTCTGCTACTTTTTCTTCGACTACTGGAGTAGCGATTTCGCCTGTTTCAGTAGCTTCTAAATTCATTTCTTCGTCTGCCATATAAGCTCCTTTTCGCTTTAGCGACTCCGACATAAACATCGGAGCTATTTAATATTATTTACTTGATAATGTTTTTATACAATTGTAAAAACCTTGTAAGGGGCCATTCAGCACCCGGACAAAATCATTGATTGGAGAATTAAGAGTTCCCACTAATCTAGCCAATAGTTCTTCTCTGCTCGGTAATTGAGCTAATTGATTTATTGTTTCTATGGGAACTAATTTCTTTTCTAATATCCCGGCATAAATCTTGATTTTCTCACTATGATTTTTAGCAAATTGATAAATTAATTTGGAAACTGCGATCTCATCTTCACCATCGGTGGCCACAGCGATTTGTTTACCTACTTTTTGAGTAACCAGTCCGTCTATTCCCGCTTCCTTAGCAGCTTTATCTAATAAAGTATTTTTAGCCACCTGAAAAGTAACTCCTTCTTTTCTGGCCGTAGCTCGTAAACTATCTAAATCTTCCATTGTTAAGCCAGTAAATTCAGTTAAAATAATTGCCTTACTGGACTTTAATTTATCTACCAATTTGGTTAATTGCGCTTCCTTTTGCACTCTTGTTTTTGGCATTTTATCTCCTTAAAATTAAAAAATCGTCTCTTCCGAGACGAACTCCAAATCAGCTTAACTGATGAGAGTTCCTTCTCGGTAGGATTTGTTCCCTCGTGGGATACCTACGGTCTTCAAAGGATACAGGGGTATTCTAATAAACATCCCCCAACAAGTCAATGCCCTTCCTAAAACTTGTTGTATAATAAAACATCGAGTTGACTGTTCTTTAATATGAATACCATTGTAAAGGAGTTGGTGATGACATTTACTGTAACGGTCGAACACATCCATGTGTCTGGAATCAAAGACGCTTTAAGGGGTATGAGAAATCCTCTTGAAAGCTGGGCAAAAAGCGACACTACCGAATCTTTTGATGAAACAACCGGTAGGCTGATAACCACTATCGGACCCAATGATCTTGAATTGGCCATGAAATTGGCAATAGCTGGTGGTCCACACGCCAAATACCGTCGGCAAATTCATGTTTCGTATGATCTAATTGCCCCCTGGCTGTTATGGAAGGAATACGAAACCTACCAAGTCGGCACCGTTGAAAACAGCACCAGCCAGATGTTCAAAATGGGGTCTCGATTGCTCACTCGGAATGACTTTTCTTTTGATAACTGGGGTGAAGATGAACAAAACCTGTTAAATCTCATCAACCATCTTATTCAAAAATGGTGGGCTTCAGGGCAAAAGAAAAGCACGCCTGAATGGCGCAGATTACTGCAATTTATCCCAGGGTCATTCAAGTACAGGAGAACTTGCACGGTCAACTACGAGGTACTAAGTAATATGTACCGTTGGCGAAAAGACCACAAATTGCAGGAATGGCGAGATTTTTTAAGCATCATGGAGGATGCTTGTCCATATTCACAAATATGGACACTCAAAGAGCAGACTTCTTGATTCAAAAACTGCCCGGGCGTATGCCCGGGCTTTTCTCATTTCGCTGGAAATGTTTCTAAGTAGGGATTAACCATATCCCATACTTGCTGACGTACGAATTCAATATCCCCGTTGCCATCTACCAACCTGAACTCCCCGAAATCTCCAAGCAACTGAATGAAATTTCTGCTTACTTCGGTTAAGAAAATTTGTTTTTCAAAGAGTTCATAGGGTTCACCGCGAGCAGCAATTCTTGCCATCGCTACTTCTGGCTTTACATCCAGATAAATGGTTATGTGAGGCCGAGGAAAACCCGCATTCATCCAGCAGAGATTAGCATAGTTGAGACCATCTGCTACTCCATACGCCAGGGTGGAATAAAAGTAGCGAATCGAAATGACTATCTCGCCTTTATTCAAGTGGTTTTCTATATCTCCCACATGAATAACCCGATCCTCCATCATCAACAGCTGGAGCGATTCGGCACCGGGATGGGGCAACTGATGGCGAAGAACCTGCCTAATTTCTTTTCCTATAGTTCCATCGGTTGGCTCACCAGTTAACCAAATCTTATACCCTTTTTCTTCCAATCGCTGGCGCAACAGTTCTGCCTGGGTATCTTGACCAGAACCATCTATACCTTCAAAGACAAAGAACAAGCCACGCTTTACCATCAACATGCCCTCCTTCCTAATTTGATGATTTTATTGTATCAGAATTTCATCGGCTCAACGAGGACTGTCGTTGAGCCGATGAACATATAACCTGATTTACAAGCTGGAAAGATTAACTTTAATACCAGGGCCCATTGTGGAAGACAAGGTAATTTTCTTTAAATAAATTCCCTTAGCGCTGGCTGGTTTAGCCGCCATAATAGCTTTATATAAAGTCATAAAATTATTAGTTAATCCCTCTACACCCATAGAAATCTTGCCAAAACCGAGATGTACGATTGCATCTTTATCTAATTTAAATTCAACTTTTCCCTTTTTAAACTCCTCCACGGTCTTAGCTGGATTAGCAGTTACTGTGCCACTTTTGGGGTTGGGCATCAATCCTTTAGTACCTAATGTCTTTCCCAACTGTCCAATTTTAGACATCAAATCGGGAGTAGCGATAGCTAAATCAAAATCCAACCAACCACCTTTTATTTTTTCAATCAAATCTTCGCTCCCTACATAATCTGCACCTGCTTTTTTGGCTTCGGTAGCATGAGCGCCTTCAGCAAAAACCAAAATTTTAATAGTTTTGCCAAGTCCAGCCGGCATCCCTACTGTTCCGCGTAAATTTTGATCAGCTTTTTTGGGGTCCAAACCAGTTTGAATATGTACTTCTACTGTCGCATCAAATTTAGTTGGAGAGGTCTTGGTTAATAAATCGATAGCTTCGACAAAAGGATAGAATTTATCTCTATCAACCAATTTAATGGTTTCTAAATATCTTTTACCTCTACCTAATTTATCTATCGGAGCAGTTTTGCCTCCGGCCTTAGAAGGCCTCTGGCCTGGAAGGCGCTCTTTTTTTGGTTTATCTGAAGATTTGGTTTTAGTTTTAGCCGACTTGCGCACTGTTTTTTTCTTGTCTTCTGCCATTTTTATCTCCCTTTACGCGGTGCAAACGTCCTTTAATAAACTCGGGACTCCCGCCTCTTAAGGATATATAATTTTACTCTGCGATATCTACGCCCATACTGCGAGCGGTGCCTTCTACAATTTTAGCTGCTGCTTCAATATCGTTAGCATTTAGGTCCGACATTTTCTTTTCTGCCACTTCTCTAACTTGAGCTTTGGTTAATTTAGCCACCTTTTCCTTATTTGGTTTACCAGAACCTTTTTCTACCCCAGTGATCTTTTTAATAAGCTCTGACATCGGTGGCTGTTTTAAAATAAAATCAAAGCTCCGATCTTCGTAGATTGTCACAATTGCTGGAATAATCGTGTCCCCCATTTCCCGGGTTTTTTCGTTAAATTGATTGCAAAATTCCATAATCTGAATACCGTGCGGACCTAAAGCAGTACCTACTGGAGGTGCTGGATTAGCTTTGCCCGCCGGGCATTGCAATTTAACCTTGGCTTTAATTTTCTTAGCCATGAGGTATATTATTAGCTTTCTCCTCTCATCTGTCAAGCGATCTGCCTTATTACTCCAATCCAAACAATTCTAATTTTTCAATTCGCCTATATTTGTTATATATTAATCTTGGACTTAGTTTTTTGACACAAATATTGATAGGAGGCGGGCTGTGAAAAACATCCCTTTCAATGAATTACTAGAAATAGCCTTAACCCAGGTAGCTCTCTTCATTTTTAAGGAGTACGAGTACAAATCTGGGGCACAACTATCGTTACCTGGTACGAAAGTGAAACCAGTAAAGATAATCTTTACTGATCTTCAACAACTGTATCACATCATGATGGAATTGAGGGACCATCATAAAGAGATTTTACTTCCATTGGAAGAGTTGTCAGATTTTAAAGAAAGAAAACCGCAGTATTCTGGGTACCCATCTTCCTGGTGGAGCAAAACTCTGTACTATACCCTTAAGGATTTGGAGATTATCGTTTGGGAAGGAGTGAATTCCGGTTGCCAAACCTGGCTAAATGTCCAACCAGATAATTACACCGGGCCACTACTGGAAAGGAAATTGGAGAATATTTTCTCTAAAGATCCCCAAGGATTGGCAGCTTTCCATGAGTTTACTAACAAACTTATGGAGGGCTTGAAACTCCAAATCGAAGTCAATGTCGAATCACCAATCGCAACAGCTTGATAATCATTCCAATTTGAACCTTTTAACCGCCGTATAAACGGCGGTTTTCCCTATTCCAAACAACAGTCAATTAATTTATGGATAATTTCGCCCAATTTCCCTACAAAACCTTTTGGCTTTGTATCAGATTTATTCAAAGCATTATCATCTATCTTTTTTATATCTCCCACATTAATCAACTTCATATTTAATCCCCAGAATAACGAGTATAACTGATACGCTTTAGAAAATAAGTCGTAGGCTTCGTCTTTTTTCTCCATATTTAGTTGTTTTGTACCTACTTCCATCAAGCGCATTGAGGCAGCTAATAAATGTTTAGAAATACACCAGACCTCACCTTCTGGTTCTTTGACAATTTTTTTGAGAAGTTCTTTGCGGACTTCCCGTACTTCGTTAATGAAATCATAATATTCGGTTTTATTAAGTTTAGCTCCTGTAAAGAAAAAATGTTCCTCAATACTAACCAAATTCATAATGGCAATGCTCAAATCCTGATCAGAAGATAAGTCCATCTTCTCTTGTTTTTTCATCGCATCAATTTTCCGAATAAATTCATTCAAGTTCTTAATATTGTTATCCATAATCATTTAGTTAGAAAATAAAAGATACTGCTTAATAAAATTAAACTGCCCAGTGACATTAGCGTGCGCTGAAATTTAAAATATCCCTTATTGTTATTCCGTTTTTTCAACCAATAATACCACTGCACTATTGTATAGGTGTTTATTATGCCGATGATAATGCCTAATAATAGTTTATCTACTCCCCATAATTTATTTAATGGATGACCAAAAACACCATAAAGATATAAACCACCAATGATTAAAGTTGTGTAAATCACCCACACGGTCAATTTGCGGAGTAGCCAACGAATAGATTTTTTTTTCAACCAATTTATTGTCCAGAGTGATAACATTACGATAAATGCTCCAATCCAAAGACCAGTTACAACATCATCTACTCCCAACCAACGGGATATACCCAATCCTACTACTACCGCGCCTGTACATACCGGACAAACCGCCTGCGCTGGCACAGCAACATTCCAGCTCAAAAACACTAATGGCAATAATAAAACCCATTTCTTCATATTGGTATTATACCTTACTAAAAAGAGTGTTTCTCAAACGGCTCATGTATGAGCCGTTTGAAATTTTGACTTAAAATTACCTATTCTTTAAAGTATTTATGAGATTTGAGTTCGGTGGGCATATATTCTTGAGTAGAACTGTCTTCTGTTGGAGTGTATTTATAATCCTTGCCGTAATTTAGTTGTTTCATCAATTTAGTTGGAGCATTCCGAAGATGTAATGGCACCGGCAAATTGCCATATTCCTCTACATCTTTTTTGGCTAAGCCATATGCCTGATACGCCACAATATTCTTCTTGGCTTTCGCTAAATAAATTACGAGATGGGATAAATGAACACTGCATTCCGGCATCCCCAATTTTTGACACACCTCAAATATATTATTAGCTATGATCACTGCAAAATTATCCGAGAGTCCCACATCTTCGGAGGCAAACCGCACCAACCGCCGAGCGACATATAACGGATCCTCCCCTGCCTCCAACATCCTCGCCAACCAATACAATCCAGCATGAGCATCACCGCCCCGAAGAGATTTATGCAAGGCAGAAATAATGTTGTAATGTTCCTCGCCATCTTTGTCGTAAACTAAATGTGTTTTTTGTAAAATTTGTTTAATTAATTCCGGTGTAATAGATTTTTGTTGATCGGCACAAATTTCTAATGTATTTAAAGCCATCCGAGCATCACCATTGGCTAATTTTGCAATCAAATTAAGCGCATCATCACTAATTTCCACTGATTTTGCTCCCAAACCTTTAACACGATCGGTTAAAGCATTCGCCAAAATTTGCTTGATGGCAATTTCGGTAAGTTTATTTAAAACTATTACTCGAGTCCGGGAAATAAGGGCTGAATTTACCTCAAAACTAGGATTTTCGGTGGTTGCCCCAATTAAAGTTACTACCCCTTTTTCTACATATGGAAGTAGAGCATCTTGTTGAGCTTTATTCCAACGATGAATTTCATCAATAAATAAAATTGTTTTTTTGCCGACTTGTTTATTGGTTTCAGCGCGAGCCAAGATTTCTCGCAATTC
>Ga0180007_10002382_pt1 | contig 22591 bp, 29 predicted proteins | sample MM_PC_MetaG_FD_121122 | JGI IMG/M metagenome (GOLD analysis project Ga0180007, IMG submission 121122) | Groundwater microbial communities from the Aspo Hard Rock Laboratory (HRL) deep subsurface site, Sweden - MM_PC_MetaG | ecosystem: Environmental > Aquatic > Deep subsurface > Groundwater... | reverse complement strand
GGAGCCAATTTCCGCCTATTAATTTAGGCGGTTTTTTAGTATAATAAAATAATTAAATTAAATTTATGAATTGGAAAAATATTATATTTATATTATTGATAATAATAGTGATTATTTTATCAGTATTATTGTTTATAAAATCATCCGATAAAGATATCGCTATAAATTGTCCCAAATGTGAAGATTGCATTGAATGTATTAAGCCAGATCCAAAAATATCCGAATTACCAGATAGTTTCCTAAAATCAGATTATAGGGTAATCAAAATTATTGATAATCAAGATGGCAAATATTCTTTAATCGTAGCAACCAAAAGATCTGAAATTGCATGTGGTAGCCCAGATGATCCCTCTAGATGCACAGATGACAATAATTGTGGGTCTATATATACTGCACGGACTTGTTATTTTTTCTTAGAGCCCCTGTATACCTATGGAGCCAATCCGGAAACTCGTTTTATTGCAACATGGGAAGGAGGGCTAGACGGGCTAGATAAGGATTCTATTGAATTTAAGGATGATACAACAGTCATCTTTAATAGTTATGGAGGCGATAGTATATTTAGCGTCTCTAAAGTATTGGAATTGAATTTAGAAACAGGAGAAATCACTCTCATTAAGAGAGAGGATTTTACATCTGAATTATGATGAAACGTAATCTAATTCTGCACAAAACAGGGTCAAGGTCTACAATCTTGCATTGACCTCTTCTTCTTTTATACAACGCTCAATTCTTCCAATTCTCCCCTTATTTTTTTCCAATCTACAGTTCTGAATGTGTTCAATAAGGGGAGCACTTCGGCAAGCTCAGTGCAGGCAGGCATGTGCTCGGTTCAAGCGACCGAGAGGTCCTGTATTTTCAAGGTTTCTCGGAATCCTCGGAATCGGTTCGAGAAAAAATCCCCATATCCCGATGGGGCGACCGAGAGGCATCCAAGAATCGCTTTAGCGGTTTTTTGATTCTATTTATAACCAAGAAATGTTGAGTTAAGGAATAGGCGATGGGGTTGTGGAGAATTGAGGAGTTGTCCAGTTTTTCAATAAGGGATATAATGGACCTATATTAATAAGAAGAATATGGACAAACTAAGGTTCATTTCCGTAAAAAATGAGTTATTAAAGCGGAAGATCTCGATTTTTACTCTTAGGGACTTTACGAGGATTTTTAAAATACAGCCCAAAAGCGCAAGGGCTTTTTTGAGCTATAACGCCAGGAAAGGGAATTTAAAGCGCATTAAACGAGGTGCCTATATTCTTCCTGACAACCAACCAATTAAATTTGAGATTGCGAATTACCTCTGTAAGCCCTCCTATTTGTCTTTTGAAACCGCCTTGTCTTATTACGGAATTATTCCGGAAACCGTATACGCCATTACTTCTGCGACTACAAACAAAAATGCTAAGGAAGTTAATTTTGAAGGACAAGTTTATCAGTATCGTAAAATTAAAGAAAATCTTTTTTTCGGCTATCAACCGGTTAAAATAAAAGACAGAGTAATTTTAATGGCGGATAGAGAGAAGGCCTTTTTAGATTACTTATACTTGCTTTCCTTAAAAAATAATTCATTAAATGAAAGAATGGATTTGAGCAAAATTGATAAGCAAAAACTTGGCCGATATGTTAATTATTTCATGAAGAGTATAAGAAAAAATCGCGCATTAATTAATTTATTAAAAGAAATTAATCTATGATTAGTAGACAATTTATCGCGGAATTAAGCACAAAATATCAGACATCTGAACAGAATATAGCGAGAGAATACTGCCAGCACCTGTTTCTGTCTTATTTATACAAGAGAAAAGAATCCGAAAAATTATTATTCAAAGGAGGCACGGCTTTAAGAATAATCTTTGGAAGCCCCAGATTTTCAGAGGATTTGGATTTTTCTGGCTATAATTTTTCTATTGAGGAAATTAATAGTTTGATTGATTTAGTTTTAATCGATATGAGCAAAGAGGGAATTAATTTTCAAAAAGAGGTCAACCCGGGGACGGCAGGAGAAACGAGCGGCGGGTATTATGCTATCGTGGAGTTGAAGTTGTTAGAATTTGATTCTGAAATCAGGATACAGATTTCCCTTCGCGATAAAAAAGGATTAAAAAGCAATACTCAATTGGTTGAAAATGATTTTATCGCACCTTATGCCATTGTTTTTTTAGAGGAAGGCATATTGGTTCGGGAGAAAATTCAGGCGCTCTTAGAAAGAGCAAAGTCAAGGGATTTTTTTGACTTGTATTTTATCCTTAGAAGCCGGTGCCTTATCGGATATGTGCCTCAAGATATTAGTAATCTAAAGGAAAAAATAATGGAAGCTCTACAAAATGGCTGGGAAAAAGAACTAAAAATTTTTTTACCAGCAAGCTATCACCCTCTTCTTAAGAATTTTAAGGAACGTTTAATGAGGGAAATTGAAATTCATATTAAGGGTTAGTTCGACAATAGTGAGTGGCGGGGCGGGGTAGATTAGGGAGCAGTCAAAGTTGGTATCTCAAACCACTCTTTTGTAGTCATAAAGTAGGTTCGCACATCGTCCGCTTCCCGGAGCTGAATCGAGGAATACGAACTCGTTATTTTTAGGGGAAATTAGATTTTCCCAGTCCCGCCTTCGGCGGGACGCCCCGCCTGCCTTCGGGTAGGCGGGGATGAATGGGCAGAACACACAGCAGTGTGTTATGCTGTTAGCATGAGAGTCCGACAGTTAAATCATAGTGTATACCAAACAGAATATCACCTTGTATGGGGCACTCTTTACCGTCGTAAATTTTTGAAGCACTACGTCAGAGAGGAGTTGATAAAGAAACTATACAAAATTCAAAAGAAATATCCCGATTGGTATTTCACGAACATAAATACTGGCGATGACCATGTTCACATATTGATGGAAATACCTCCAAAGTACTCTATCGCTGAAGTAGTTTCAAAACTCAAATCTCAAACCAGTGTTTACCTTCGTGGAAGATTCAAATTCATCTCAAAAATTTACGATGGTAAAGATAGAATTTGGGGCACAGGATACTTTGTATCTACCGTAGGCCTCAATGAGGAAAACATTAAGAAATACATCGAAAGACAGAATGCCTTTGACCGGGGGTTTAATTTAACTGACAGACTCAGACTCTCATGACACGCAAGGAAACCCCGCCCCGACTGGAAGGAGGGCGGGGAGGAGGTCATCAATAAAACAATCGCCAAGCCCTCGATAAACCCAAGACAAACAGGCGGGTTTTTGGTAAAATAATAAGATAATAAGATAATAAAACAACCAAACGATATGAACAAAAAAATCATCCAGATTACTTTTTTCTCTTTGGCAGTTATTTTCCTTTTATTAATGGTGGAGATGTTCGTGCCGGGCGTTGGCGCCAAGTTGTTTAAGTTTTTGGGGCCCGTTGTTCTCTTTGCGGAATGGGGACTTTTTGCCCTACTTGGCGCAATATTGCTGTTTTTGACTATTAAAAATAAGGTAAAGGAGCCGCTTAGAAAATTTTTGCTGCTGACCGGGGTTTCTGCCGCGGGGTTCGTTATTTTTGTATTGCTCCATAACCTGACTTCAGGTTTGTTAAGCGCACTTTTTAACAAAGAGATTGAGGAGCCGGTGTTTTTCATTCTTGCCACCATTGTTTGTCCGATAGGATTTTTGGTCGGCGCCATACGAAGCGCTATAATTTTTTTTAAGAAAGATGCGAAGTAATAAAAGATATTGGTCTGAGAGGGTAACAAAGCAGAGTAATGCCCTTGATTTAGAGAAGGGTGTTTTTATCCTTGAGGACCCAAAAAAGATTGCCTTGTCTTTGAAAATGTCGGCAGAAATGAGCGATAGGCGAAAGGCGGGAGCTTTTCAGTCGGCGATGTCTATGCTTAATTTTTACATTAACCGGGCAGGAAAGAATTTAGCAGCAGAGCGGAAGGAAATTCTTGAGCAGGCGAAAGGGGAGTTGAGAAGAGTATTCAATCGGGAGTAGGGCTGTCCGTAGGAGGCCCTTTGCGCCCCGCAGAGGAATCTGCGGGGCGCTATGTTTTTGGCGCGACGGCAGTAAGACAGTGGCAGAGAAAGAAATTTTTTGTTATTATTGAAGGGGTCGAGTAAAAAACAACGAATAATTAAAATTATTTAAAAATATGAAAGGATTTAATACAAACATTGAGAAAGACACCTTGGAAAACAATAATTTCAGAAAAGTGCTTTATACCGGCAAGCACAGCCAATTGGTCTTAATGAGTTTAAAGCCGAAAGAGGAGATAGGAATGGAGGTTCACCCGGATAATGACCAATTTTTCCGTTTTGAAAAGGGGCAAGGGAAATGTATTATTGATGGAAACGAATATGAGGTGGCAGACGGTTCGGCTATCGTGGTGCCGGCCAGAGCCCAGCATAATGTAATCAATGTATCTGAGGGGGAAGAGTTGAAAATGTATACTATTTATTCTCCGGCTCATCACAAAGACGGGATTGTCCGCGCCACTAAAGAGGAGGCGGAGAGCAATGAGGCGGAATTTGACGGCATTACCACCGAATAGTTTAAGATAACTTGAATCCAAAAACCCGCCCTTCGATAAACTCAGGGCGGGTTTTCGGATTGGGGATAACTAAACCATTGACAGGAAATAGTTATGGGTGTATATTCATAATAGGAGTTGTTGAAGATTCAAAAAGGTCGATTTAAACAAATTAAATTTTCGTTCAGTCATCTTTAATTTTTCTTTTTGAATTTTTAATTTGACTGAGCGGAGCAAAAATATGCCAAGATACGACAGAACAGGTCCTTTAGGGTATGGCCCTATGACCGGAAGGGGAATGGGTCCCTGCGGCGGGGGAATGGCTTATGGCAGAGGCGCTGGAACAGGATTTGCGCCCGGTTTTGGGTGGAGAAGATTTTTAAGCAAATCGGAAGAGGAGGATGTTTTAAAAGAAGAAGAGGGAATGCTGGAAGAGGAGTTAAAAGCAGTTAAGGAACGGTTAGCTGAACTAAAGGACAAAAATTAAAGAAGGCCGGGAGCCCAGCCCTCTAAAAGAGGGCTGGGGAGGCCTTCTTTAAGCTAAATAATATCATTAAATTGAGTTAATTTCAATTATGGTAAGGCCAAGAGGTTGCCGGAGAATAAGATTTAATCCGCGCGTCACTTATTTCAAGCCCCAAGGCGTGCCGATGAGGCATTTGGAAGTTATTGAATTAACCGCTGAAGAAACGGAGGCCTTGAGATTAAGGAACATAAAAGAATTGGACCAGGTTGAATGCGCCAAGTTGATGAACACTTCCCAAAGCACATTCCAGAGGATTTTATCTTCGGCTTATAAAAAAATTACCGAATCGCTGATAAACGGAAAAGCGATAAGAATAATAAAATAGCCAAAGGAATCATTAATCAATAATTCGAGCTTAGAAAATTTGACAGATTTTGGGCTATGGTGTATAGTGGTTTTTAATAGGTCGAAAAAATAAGCAAAAAAGAAAAATAGATGAGCAATAAGCTATATGTCGGTAATCTCCCTTACGAGACGACCGAGGATGCTCTAAAGAATTTTTTCTCTGAAGCTGGCTCTGTAGCTTCTGCGACTATCATAGTGGACAAAATCTCTGGTAGATCAAAGGGCTTCGGTTTCGTAGAAATGTCAACCGAGGATGATGCCAAGAACGCCATTGAAATGTTCAATGGCAAAGAGTTCTCCGGCAGAAACATCGTGGTTGATGAGGCTAGGCCCATGAAAAAGGAATTTTAATTCTTTTGTAGTATTCGAACCAAAACAAGAAGCCCTTCCGGGCTTTTTGTTTTCTTTAAAAGTTTTATGGTATAATGGACAAGTATTATCCAATCTAAAAAATCATTAATTACCTCAAATTATGAACATGAGAAAGATAATAATTTGGTTGGCGCGCTTGATTTGCCTTGTATCAGCCCTGTTCTTTTTGGTATTTGTGATAGGCGAAGGAGTGTTCGAGGCAATAGAACAAACAGGAAACAAAATCAGGGCCGAAGCTTTCGTATTAGCCGGTCTTTTAATATTCGCCGGCATCAGCAGTTTAATTGTCTGGAAATGGCAAAAATTAGGCGCGATTCTGCTCTTTGTCGCCGGATTATTTTTAGTATTTTTCGTTGTTGCCACGGCAAAGTCCAACCGGGCACTGGTGTCCGCTATGGTGGGAGGCCCTTTTATTGTTTCGTCAGCCCTTTTCTTCTTGGCAGAACGCGATAAAAGAAAAACAAGAGAATTAATGGTGGTTAAATAAAATATGAATAAAAAAGAACATTATCCGCTTATCAGGACAATTTATCTCTATTTGTTTACTTTAGTGGGATTAGCCCTTTTGATATCCGGCACAGTGAGGTTAGTTGATATGGGTCTTAAAGCCCTTATTTTTACCGAGGCGGACTATTATCTGCGAACGGAAATGCCTCCGATGGCGCCTATCGCCTTAGACGAAATAGGAGAACTTCAAGAAGGCGCGCCATTAAGCCAAGAGCAGCTTCTTTTAATAGATAATTGGCTTAAGGATTATCAGGCGTGGCAGGATAAGACCGGCGGGAGTAATGGTTTGGTCAGCTCCAGACAGAGAGACGCTTCTACCAGCATATCTTTAATATTGGTTGGTCTTCCCTTGTATTTGTTTCACTGGTCTATTATCAGGAGAGAAACCAAAAATAAAGAATCCAAAAACCAAAGACCAAAATCCAAAACTACAACTTAAAACCAAAAATTTTTAATTTTTGTATTGTGGTTTTGGTTTTTTTGTTTTGGGTTAACCCTTCATTACGAGGCCCGGCCTCGTAATCTCGTAAATATTTGAAACAAGAGGGTTTTTCAACTAAAATAAAAAGAATGATTGCCAGATGGCATAATTTATCTTCGCCAGAGACGGTTAAGATTTTAGGGAGCGATATTAAAAGAGGATTGAAACAGAGCGAGGCGCTTGAGCGCCAAATTGAGTTTGGAAAAAATTCTTTGCCAAAAGAGAAACCGGCTCCTCGGTTTAAGATTTTTTTGAGCCAATTCCGCAGTCCGTTAATCTATATTCTTTTTATTGCCGGAGTAGTGGTTTTATTCTTGGGCGATTATACAGACAGCATAGTAATCTTCGGAGCAGTGATATTAAATACCCTGGTGGGTTTTATTCAGGAGCACAAGGCCTCCCGAGCCCTGTTTGAACTTAAAAAAGCGATTAAAGAACAAGCCAGGGTTTTAAGGCAGGGAAGCGTCAAAATAATTGATTCGTCTGAAATAGTGCCAGGCGACATTTTTATTTTACAAGCCGGAGACAAGGTTCCGGCGGATGGAAGGATTATAGAATCCCATAATCTTAAGGTGAACGAAATGGCCCTGACCGGAGAATGGTTGGCAAGCGAGAAATCAGTTCAATTATTGAAAGAAGATGTTCCGCTAGCTGACAGAGATAATATGGTCTATTTGGGAACCATAGCAGAAGAAGGAAAAGCAAGGGTTATTGCGACGGGAACCGGCTTGGGCACGGAAATCGGGAAAATTGCCGTGAGCTTGCGAAGCATCAAAGAAGAGAAGACCCCTTACCAAAGAAAATTGAGTCATTTTTCAAAGATAATAGGCATTGCCATCGGGCTTGTCACTTTAGTCATTTTTTTTGAAGGAATTTTAACGGGCGAAAATTTCCTCGAGATGTTTACCACCTCTATCGCCATGGCCGTAGCCGCTGTCCCGGAAGGGCTCCCGGTAGCGATGACCGTAATTTTGGCACTTGGGATGCAGAGAATTTTCAAGAAAAAAGGGTTGGCAAGAAAATTGGTGGCCGCGGAAACGCTTGGCAGCACCTCGGTTATCTGCACCGACAAAACAGCCACTCTGACCGAAGGGAAAATCAGCGTGAGCAAGATATTTGACGGCCAGAAAATATTAAGCGCTTCCAACCGGAATTTAATTGATAATTCTATCTATAAAATAGCGATGGTCTGCCATGAGGCATTCATAGAAAACATTCAGGAGGAGAAGGAAGATTGGGTGGTAAGGGGGAGGCCTACCGACCGGGCCATTCTCTTATTCGGTCTTGAATCAGGCGTTTCAAAAGAAGCGGTGGAGCAAGAACTGGTCAAGATAGATGAAATTCCTTTTGACAATAAGAGGAAATTTTTAGCCACCCTTCACAAGAAAGGAAAGGATAATTTTCTTTTTGTTTCCGGCGCGCCGGAGAATTTGCTGGCAATATCTAATTTAAATGAGAGCGCTAAAAAGAAATGGGAGCAAAAGTTAGAGGAGCTTACCAGAGAAGGGCTTAGAGTGATTTGCCTGGCCAAGAAAAAGATTGCCCAAGACACCATTGTTGATTCAGAATTTAATAATTTGGAAATTGTTTCCTTTTTGGGACTTTCAGACCCGTTAAGAAAAGACGCCAAAAAAGCCATAACAATCTGCCGGCAGGCCGGGTTAAAGATTATTATGGTTACCGGAGACCATCGCCTAACTGCCGAGAGTATCGCCAAGCAATTAGGGTTTAAAATCTCCAAAGCAAGCGTTATTGAAGGGAAAGAATTGAGCCAGCTGTCGGATGAAGAGTTCCAAAAAAGAGTTAAGGATATACAAATTTATGCCCGAGTTGAACCGGAGCACAAAACAAGAATAGTCCGGGCCTGGCAGGCGAGAGGAGAGGTGGTGGCAATGACCGGGGACGGGATTAACGATGCCCCTGCCTTGAAGCAGGCCGATATCGGCGTTGCTCTTGGTTCCGGGACCAGGGTGGCGAAAGAGACCTCTGATTTAGTGCTTTTAAACAACAGCTTCCGTATTATTGTCTATGCCATAGAGGAAGGTCGGGCGATATTGGATAATATCAGGAAGGTAATCACTTATCTTTTAGCAGACAGCTTTACGGAAGTGATTTTGATAGGAGGAAGTATGTTGATGGCCAAAATATCCGGCCAGCCCTGGTTTTTGCCCCTTACGGCAGTGCAGATACTGTGGGTTAATTTAATAGAAGACGGGCCTCCGAGCTTGGCGCTTGCCTTTGAGCCGAAAGAAAACGATTTAATGAAATTTAAACCCAAAGGACACAGGGGGAAATTGCTGACCAGGGAAATGAAAATAATAATTTTCACAATCGGGATAGCAACTGATTTGTTGCTTTTAGGTCTCTTTGCCTGGTTCTGGCTGAGAGGGCTGGATGTAAGATACATAAGGACTATGGTTTTTGCGGCCTTGGCCATTGATTCGCTTATCTATGTATTTTCCTGCAAGAGCTTGAGAAAAGGTCTGTTTCATATTAATATATTATCTAATGGGGTTTTAATCGGCGGATGGATTTTTGGAATGGCGGCTTTGATAGGAGCCATCCACCTGCCGGCGCTTAATCATCTGCTGGGCACAATCCCGCTCCATTTTGCGGACTGGTACATTCTGTTAAGTTTGGGGATTGTAGAATTACTGCTGATTGAAACAGTAAAACATTATTTTATTACCCGTCATCAGACCGAAAAATAATTAACCAGCGGTTCTTAATTAATAATTAATAATTAATTATTAATAGACAGATGCATTTCGGACTATACATCTTATTTTTCGCAGCGGCCGGCCTGATTTTAGCCAAAGCCGGAACCTGGACAGTGAACAGCTTGTTGAAAATTGCCAAATTCCTGAAATGGAAGAAGTTTATTGTCGCCACCATCTTAATGGGGTTTCTAAGCTCTATGCCGGAATTTTTTGTGGGAATCACCTCGGCGGCGACGAGAAAATCAGAATTATCTTTCGGCAACATTATCGGCGCTAATATTATTTTATTAACCTTGGTAATCGGAGTGGCCGTTCTTTTGGGCGGAAAGCTCAAGCTTAAAGATAGGGCGCTGAATAAGTCAATGCTATTCGCTTCTCTATATGCTTTACTGCCGCTGCTTTTATTGATAGATGGGGAGATTTCCCGGGGGGACGGCGTAATTCTGATTTTGGCGATGATATTTTATTTGCGGGAATTATTTTTAAGACAAAAACAAGTGAGGGAACGATTTTTGGACGGGGGCGAGGATATCGGCGAGGAGTTCCGGATTTTTTTCAAGAATTTAGTTGTTTTCCTTTTCGGACTAACTTTGATGATTTTGAGCGCGGAATTGATGGTTTTTTCCGCTGGCCGGTTAGCTCTTGTCTTTAATATTCCGCTTGTTTTGATAGGCGTGCTGGGAGTCGCATTAGGCACCTCGCTGCCCGAAGTAAGCTTTGGGATTAGGTCAGCCCTTATGAAAGAAAAAGACCTGGTTCTTGGCAATGTTTTTGGTTCTGTTATTATTAATTCCACCTTTATCTTAGGCATAGTTGCCCTCATCTCTCCCTTCCGGATTTATGATTTGCCGTTGTATATAGATGGATTTATTTTCACCGGATTTGTGGTGTTGATTTTCCTTATTTTCGCCAAGACAAAGGAGGAAATCAGCCGGCGAGAGGCGAAATTCCTTTTGTTTCTGTACGCGCTGTTTTTTGTGGTTCAGCTTTTCCTGAAATAACTTGCAGATTTTCATTTTAATCCTTAAGATATATCCATATGGCTAAAAAATTCAGAATAAATAAAAATAGGTGCATCGGCTGCGGAACCTGCGTTCAGTCCTGCGACAAAGCCACCAAATTAGGGGGCGATATGAAGGCAGAGATAATTGACCAGGAAAAATTAGAAGAGTGTGGAGGGGCAAAAGTTTGTCCTTTTGGCGCCATTGAAGAAATCAGAGAAGATAAAACAAAAAAATAACTCTCTATGTTTTTTCGAAACAATAAGATTAATAAAATCCTTATAGCCGGCATTTTTGCCGCGCTTTTGGGCGCTCTTGGTTTTGTCTCTCTTCCGGGGAAAGCGCTTTTGGCCGAGACAACAGGGGGCAGGATTGAAATGACTATCTTTTACAGCGAAACCTGCGTCCATTGCGTCCATGAAAAGGCCTTCCTGGAAGAATTAGAGGAACGATACCCCAATTTTACTGCCAATGAATTCCTGATTTCTAACAGCGAGAATCATCTGTTATTAGCCGACCTTTATGAGAGATACGAAGTGCCCCAAAGCGTTCAAGGGTTTGTGCCTATAAGCTTTGTCGGAGAAAAGTATTTCCTGGGATATACCGATGACGAGACCACTGGCAAAGAAATTGAGGATTATATTATTTCTTTGATAAACGCCGGAGGCGATTCTTCTGTTGCGGGCGAAGAACCGATAAGAATTCCGGTTTTCGGCTGGGAAATTTATCCGTCTAAATTATCGCCATTGCCCTTAGCGATTGTCTTAGGGACATTAGACGGATTTAATGCCTGCGCGATGGTCGCCCTGGGATTTCTTTTGGCTGTTTTAGTCGCTACCGGCGTCAGGGGCAGGGTGATAATAATCGGAGGAACTTTTATTTTGGTTTCCGGCATTGTTTATTTTTTATTTGTGGCCGCTTGGTTGAATTTACTGCTGGTTTCCAAACATCTCCAATTAATCACGACTCTGGTTGGCGTTGTCATCATTGTTTTTTCTATTTTCCTGTTAAAGGATTATATATATGGAGCAGCATGCAAGCTTTGCGAGATTAGGCCGGCCAAAAGAAAGATTTTTACCCGGGCCCAGAAAAAACTTTTGGACACAATGAAAAAGATTGTCGCCAGCAACGGCTCTCTGCCGGTGTTGCTTTTGGGCGTGGTGGCAGTGGCAGCCGGAGTTAACTCGGTGGAACTGGTTTGTTCCTTTGGATTCCCGCTGGCCTTTACTAATGTTTTGAGCGATTTGAATTTATCCATTTTTTCCCGCTATATTTATATCTTGATTTATATCCTTTTCTATATGCTTGATGATTTCATCATTTTCCTGATAGCGGTTTTTACCTTGAAAATCACCGGGGTCTCGCAAAAATATCTTAAAACCGTAAAATTAATCTCGGCCATCGTGCTTTTAGCCCTTGGTGTTATAATGATATTGAACCCCGGATTGTTGGGCTCTCTCTAATTAATCATTAAGTGTTAGTTAAGTGTTAGGGTGCGACCCTAACAATGGCGTCCTAACAACGATGTTAGGGTGCGACCCTAACAATTTACCCTAACAATTTAGTAATCATTAATCATCTGCTCGCAATGCTCTCCGTCCAGGAAGGGTTGCAGGCGGGTTATTCTAATATGTTTAATTTAAACGAAAAAGTGGCAATAGTTACGGGCGCCAGAAGGGGAATGGGCAGAACTCATGCTTTGCTTTTGGCCCAAGCCGAGGCAAAAGTGGTGGTAAGCGATATTGACCTAAAAGAGTGTGAACAAGTGGTCGCAGAAATTAAAAAGGCAGGCGGAGAGGCCATAGCAGTTAAGTGTGATGTGACCAATAAAAAAGACATAGATAATATGGTGGCGAAGACCGTAGAGCAGTTTGGCAAAATAGATATCTTGGTGAATAATGCCGGCATTTGTCAATTCAAGCCCTTTATTGATTTGACTGACGATGATTGGGACAAGACGATTGATATTAATTTAAGGGGCTATTATTGGTGCGCCAAGGCAGTGGTTCCGGAAATGATAAAACAGAAATACGGCCGGATAATCAATATCGCCTCAATCGCTGCTGGCCAGGTGGGAGTGGGTTTTCAGGGCCTAACCCATTACTGCGCTTCCAAGGGAGGAATAGTTGCCTTTACTGAGGCATTGGCCTTGGAATTGGCTCCTTACAATATCACGGTCAACGCCATTGCCCCGGGCGTCATAGATACTCCAATGGCGGCCTCGATTAAGACAGACCCAAAAGCATACGAAGCCAGTATGGCGAGAATTCCGCTTAAAAGAATGGGCAAGCCGGAAGAGGTTTCAGGCCTGGTGGTGTTTTTGGCCTCTGACGAGTCCTCATATATTACCGGGGATTTCATAGTGGCGGACGGGGGGTATCTGTCAACCTAAGTTAAAAGTCCAAAATCCAAAGTCACCCGCCCGCCTCGCTCTCTGCCCGCAACTGCTGTAGTTTTGCAGGCGGGCGCGAGCAATCTCGCTTGCGAAGCGTGGCGGGCGGGAAGTTAAAAGTTAAAACCGTTGAGGGATTCCCGGCGGTTTTGATTTTTGGAGGATTATGGATAGAATAGAGAAATGATAAACAAAAGAACAATTTTGACAATTCTGATTGTCTTAAATATTTTTTCCTGGCTGGTGGTTTGGGAGATAAGCAAAGAGAGGGGATTGGAAATTTGTTTTTTTGACGTGGGGCAGGGCGATAGTATTTTTATTGAGGGCCCGCAAAGGCAGCAGATTTTGATTGACGGGGGACCGGATAATTCTGTCATTGAAAAATTAGAGTCAAAGATGCCTTTCTGGGACCGGACCATTGATTTAGTTGTGCTTACCCATCCTGATAAAGACCATTTGTTCGGTCTGATTGAGACATTAAAGAGATACAAAATAAAAAATATTTTATGGACCGGAGTGAATAGCGACAGCGCTCTTTTCCAAGAATGGAAGAAGGCGATAGAAAAAGAAGGAGCGAATATCTGGATTGCCAAGCAGGGCCTGAATATCGATATTTCGATATATCGATATATCAATGTGCTGTATCCCTTTGAAGGGCTGGAAGACAGGAGTGTCAGCAACCTTAACGACACCTCCATTGTCTTGATGTTGGACAGCAATGGCGAAAGAATTTTATTGCCCGGCGACGCCTCAAGCCAGACAGAGAATTTGCTCATTGAAAACAATCTGCCCATTAGCGCGGACATTTTAAAAATCGCCCATCACGGAAGCAAGTATTCCAGTTCTGATGATTTTCTAAAAGCCGTTAATCCGAGCGTGGCGGTGATTTCGGTCGGCGAAAATAATCTCTATGGCCACCCGGCGCCCGAGGTCTTGGCAAGCTTAACAGATTCTGGTATAAATATCTTACAAACAAGTAAGCAAAAAGATATATGTTTCATCCAAAAAAAGAAAGAACCCTTCTCATTATTAAGCCGGACGCGGTAAAAAGAGGTTTAGCCGGAGAGATTATTTCCCGTCTTGAAAGACGGGGATTGAAAATTATTGCCTTAAGAATGTTTTTGGCTACCAAAGGACAGATAGACAATCATTACCCTAAGGACGAACAATGGATAAGGCGTTTGGGAGAAAAAACCCTTAAAAATTATCAAGAGTATAATATTGACGCCAAGAAAGAACTGGGGACCGATGACGCTCTGGAAATAGGGAAAATAGTGAGGAGCTGGCTGATTGATTTTCTCACTTCAGGCCCGATGGTAAAGATGGTGATAGAAGGCATCCACGCCATCAATATGGTTAGGAAAATAGCGGGCCCCACGATGCCGGCGCAGGCGGATATGGGCACTATCAGAGGGGATTTTTCCGTGGATGATTCCACCGCGGCGAACAAAGACAAGCGCTCGGTAAGAAATTTGGTCCACGCCTCGGAGACGCCGGAAGAAGCCAAGCACGAGATAGAATTTTGGCTTGCGCCTGATGAAATTTTTGATTATAAGCGGGCGGAAGACGATGTCATGTAGGGCTTTTCGAGATTTGACACAAGTAGCCAAAATGATACAATAAAAGCAGATCCTGTTCTAACTCTGAACGATTTTCCGGCACTACTTTTTTCTAAGGGAGCCCTATATCTGAATGTCCCTCGGGATATTCTTGCGGGCACCCACGCTAAACGTATCCCCGGAAAACATCAGAGCAAAAGAGCAGGATCTATTGGTTTATAAAAAAAATGATAAAAGGGATTTATTTAGATAATGCCGCCACTACTAAAATTGACCCTCTGGTTTTGAGGGCGATGTTGCCGTTTTTGGGCAACCAATTTGGCAATGCCTCTTCGCCTCACGCCTTGGGCCAGAGCGCCAAAAAGGCGATTAAAGAATCAAGGAGCATTATTGCGGAGTCAATATCCGCGGACCCGAGCGAAATTATATTTACCTCCGGCGGGACTGAATCAAACAATTTCGCCATCAAAGGGATTGCTTTTGCCAACAAGAATAAGGGCAATCATATCATTACCACCAAAATTGAGCACCCGTCTGTTTTAGAGTCCTATCAATGGCTTGAGGGGCAGGGTTTTGAGATAAGCTACTTAGAAACAGACAAGCATGGATTCGTAAGCCCGGATAATTTGGACAGGGCGATTGATGACAAGACAATTTTGGTTTCCATTATACATGGCCAGAATGAATTTGGCACAATTCAAGATTTAAGCGCGCTGGGAGAGGTCTGCAAGAAGCACAAGGTATATTTTCACATTGATGCTTGCCAAAGTTATACCAAGACGGAAATAAATGTTAAAAAACAGGCAGTGGATTTAATTACTTTGAATGCCCATAAGATTCACGGGCCCAAAGGAGTAGGGGCATTATATGTGAGAAAAGCCACAAGAATTATGGCTTGGCAGCATGGCGGAGGCCAGGAAAGAGGAAGGCGCTCCGGGACCGAAAATGCGGCTGGCATCGTCGGTTTCGGGAAAGCGGTTGAGCTCGCTTCAGATAAATGCCACCTTGAAAAAATGAGGGGAATGAAAAATATGTTGATAGAAGAATTGATTAAAATTCCGAGAGTGAAAATCAACGGCCCCGGAGACGAAAAGGGACTGCCCAATATCGTGAATGCCGTTTTTTTCGGAATTGAAGGCGAGGCGATTGTCGGATTTTTGGATGTAGAAAAAATTTACGCTGCCACTGGCTCGGCTTGTTCCTCAAACAAGCTGGAACCGAACCCGGCCCTAATCGCCATCGGATTGATGCCTCAGGAAGTCAACAGCACAGTTCGTTTCAGTTTGAGTCGTTTCAATACGGAAAAAGAAATTAAAAAATTACTTCTCAAACTGCCGGAGATAGTCCGAAAATTAAGGAGAATTTCTCCATTTTGATTGATATGGCTTATTCAAAAAAAGTTATTGAAACATTTAAGAATCCCCGCCATTACGGAAAGATGAAAAATTATGACGGCTTAGGCAAGGTCGGCAATCCGGTCTGCGTTATCTCTTCCACAAGGGTTCATATTAATTGTAAAACTCAACCCATTTGTACAGTCAGGAAGGAGGATAGGGTACTTTCACATGATGGGAAGTATCATCCTATTAAATCAATTTATAGGCACGATTTTTTAGGAAAAATTTTCGTTATCAAAAATAAATTAGGCAAGACATATTTAACGGCTGATCACTTGATTTTAGCGGCCAAGATTCCCAAAACTTGGTATTTTTCTTTTACTAAAAATAAGAAAAGATTTATTAAGGACTTGGGCTGGTATCATGCTCAAGAACTAGAAAAAAAGGATATTATTGCTTATCCTATTTTAAAAGAAATAGAAGACAAGAAGTACCTTAAAATAGATTTTGAAAAGGCAAAATATGATTTTAAGAGCCGAACATTGCCCCAACCAATAAAAATATCCCCAGATTTTTTAAGATTGATCGGCTATTACCTCGCTGAGGGGGATATTCAAGAGGAGAGGGGCAGGAACCGAGTTGGCCTTACCTTTGATATTAATGAATCTGAACATATAGATGATGTCTACAAAATAGTTAAAAATGTTTTTGCCCTAAAGCCCTACATTAGAAAAAATCCTACTCGCAATACAGCGCGGGTGGATATTCATAGCGTGGAGCTGGTTAAATTACTAAAAGACCTTTGCGGGAAGGGGGCCGCCGATAAGCATATCCCGCATTTTATGATGTTGCTTCCTCCCAAGAAACAAATTAGTTTAATACAGGGGCTGTGGCGCGGAGGTGGATATTTAAATACTACAAGAGAATATCCAAGGGGCGGTTATAGCACCATATCCCACCAACTTGCCCAACAATTGAAAATGCTTTTATTAAGACAAGGGATTATCCCTTCCATGTACGAAGAGGAAGAAAAAGTGAGGGGCGGCCTTAAACACAAGAAAAGTTTCAGAGTACATGTGGGTCAACGATCTTCTTTGGAGAAACTGTGCAAGATTATGGATATTCCGTTCCATGGTCAAAAAGAAGTTAGGGTTGACAGCTGGATTGACGGAGATTATGCAATATTGCCCATTACGGGGATTAAATATAAGAATTACAGGGGGGCAGTTTGGAATTTAGAGGTTAAGAATTCAAGATCTTTCACGACCCCTTCATTGTGTCTCCATAATTGCGGAGACGTGATGTGGCTCTATATCAAGGTCAGCCGGAATAAAAAAGGAGAAGATGTTATTAAAGATATCAGTTTTGAAACCTTCGGGTGTATCGCGGCTCTGGCTTCAAGCAGTATCATTACCGAGGTGGTCAAGGGCAAAACCATCAAAGAGGCGCTTAAAGTGAGCAAACAGGAAGTGCTGGATAAGTTAGGAGGGCTTCCTCCGATAAAGATTCATTGTTCGGTTTTGGCCATAGACGCCCTCCGCGAAGCCATTTATGATTTTTTAAGAAAAGATAAGAAGGTGATTCCCGATAATCTGGAGAAAAGACATCAGGTGTTAGAAGCAGAGAGGAAACAGATTGAAGAGAAGTACAGCGATTGGATAAATAAGGAAGAAGAATTTCATAGCCAGAATGATTAAGAGAAAAAATAAAAAAGTTTTAGTGGGCATTTCCGGCGGAGTGGATTCGGCGGTTTCCTTATTCCTTTTGAAAAAACAGGGCTTTGATGTTGAGGGAGCAAGCTTGGATCTTAATCTGTCTGAAGAGGCGCGGAGAACAGCGAGCGGAATCTGCGAGAAATATAATGTTCCTTATCATATTATTGACGCTTCAAGCGATTTTCAAAAACGGGTTATCGGATATTTTTTAAAAACTTTGGAAGATAATAAGACCCCGAGCCCCTGCCTTTTCTGCAATCAACTGGTAAAAATACCAACTCTTCTTGATTTTGCCAAAAAGAGGAAAGCGGACTATGCGGCTACCGGACATTACGCTAAGATAGTTGAAAAGAACGGAGAATTTCTGCTTAAGACGCCGAAAGATAAGGAAAAAGACCAAACATATTTTCTGGCCTTTCTTTCCCAAAATCAGCTTTCTAAAATGATTTTTCCCTTGAGCGATTTGACCAAAAGGGAAGTTTATCAAATAGCAGAAAAGCAGAAGATTAGGCATCTTCAGCGCCAGAGCCAGGATTTATGTTTTGTTAAAGAAAAATCCTTGACTGATTTTTTGGTAAAAAATATCGGAATTAAGCCGGGCAAAATATTGGATACCAAAGGCGTTTTCTGGGGGGAACATAAGGGGCTTCATTTTTATACCAAGGGACAGAGAAAGGGGATTAATTTAGCGGGCGGGCCTTTTTGGGTGGTTGCCTTTGACAAGAAAAGAAATAATTTAATAGTAAGCAGAGACAAGAATGATGAAGAGTTTTTTTCCCAAGAATTGGAATTGTCCGGCATCAATTTTATTTCCAGCGAATCGCCGAAGAGGAAAATAAAGGTCTTAGCCCGGACAAGATTCAGACAGCCGTTAGCCAAGGCAACCCTAATTAGCGGAAGTCCGACTTCCGTAGATTGGCGGTTGATTTTTGATGTTCCGCAACGATCGGTTGCCCCGGGACAGATAGCGGTTTTCTACCGCCCGCCCAAAGGCGAGATTTGTCTGGGCGGAGGGATAATAGAGTTAACGAAATAAATGCCATGCTTTCCATAAATGATTTAAAAATAGGGACAATTTTCATTTTTGAAGGCCAGCCGCATCAGGTTTTAGAATTCAAACATACTCATGTGGGCCGGGGAGGAGGAGGCACCAGTTTGCAGACGAAAATTAAAAATCTTATTAACGGAAAAATTATTTCCAAAACCTTCAAGCCCCTTGACTCTTTTGAGGAAGCGGACATTGACTGGCGCGAGCTTAAGTATGTTTACAGCCATCGCAAGGAGTTTTGGTTCTGCGACCCCAAAGATCCGAGCCAGAGAACGATGCTGGAAGAATCGAGACTGGGAGAAGAAAAAAGATTTCTCAAGAAGGATTCTATTGTCAGAGCAATGGTTTTTAATGATGAGATTAAAGGAATAGATTTGCCGATAAAAATGGATTTGTTGGTTGTTGAAGCGCCCCCGGGCATTAAGGGCAACAGCGCCCAAAGTGGAACCAAAATTGTAATTTTGGAGACCGGAGCGGAAATTAAAGCCCCGCTATTTATTGAAGAGGGAGATGTCGTAAGGGTTAATACCCGCACCGGAGAATACACGGAGAGGGTGGAGAAAAATCATTAATCATTAATCATTAATATTATTACGAGGCCGGGCCTCGTAATGGGAAATTTATTATTAAGTTTTTTAATTTAAAAATATGGATGATTGCCTATTTTGTAAAATTATAAGAAGTGAACTTCCTTCGCACAAAATATATGAAGATGAGAAGGTGCTGGTTATTTTGGATATCAATCCTTGGACCAGGGGGCATTGCCTTGTTTTTCCGAAAAAACATATCCGTAATATTTTTGAGGCAGATACAAACACCCTGTCTCATCTTATTTTAGCGGCGCAGAAAATATCTCTTTTGGTCAAAGAAAAACTCGGCGCCGAGGGAATTAATATTTTACAGAACAACAACCGCTTGGCCGGCCAAATAGTGGACCATATTCATTTCCATATTATTCCCCGATACAAAGACAATTCGCTTCAAATATCGCATTCAACCGATTACCAGGGAAATGACTTAAAAGAAGTTGTCAAACTATTGACAGGAAATAGATAGTGTGCTATAGTATAGGTGTGCGTTAGTACATTTCAAAGAGAGATTGCTCCTGCCCTCCGGGAGCAATCCGAGGAAAAAGAAAAATCATTTTTCTCGGATTGCGCCCGCTACGAGAGCCGGAGCAAAAAAAAGGAGCGGGTGCGTGGCCATCTGTGATTGCCTCCATTACCAACTACAGTGTCCTACCGCACCCGCTCCAACCTCCTTTTTCTCCTTAGTTCCCGATATTCGGGGTCTAAGGAGATGAAGGAGGGGGTATTACTATGAAACGCGCCTTTCAATGCGCGATGGATTCTCGGGCCCGCGTGTGCTATGTCGCCCACGGGAAATCTCTTGACAGGATTTCTGGCAGACGTCTTCCAGTAGAGGAAGCAGTCAGATGGGCGCACCAGCGATCCGGGCGCCACGAAAAAGTCAGCGTCAACGACAGATTCGGCGACTCAAGCAGTTCTCGGTTGCCACGCGTTTACGCGTAGCAACCATGGGGAGACGGATTCATCCGATCTCCCCTTCGTGTTTTTCAAATCCAAAAACCCGCTTGAGGCGGGTTTTTTGGTCATCAGAATGTTGGTCGGGGCATTATGGGACATTCTCCAAAAATAGTTGACAATATTATTGTAAAGAAATACAATATACATTGTAATAATTTACAATAATATTATGCTGAAGTTTGGTTCGGAAATCACGATTAAAATATTAGATTACTATTTTTTAAATCCGGAAAAAGAACACCACATTAATCAATTGGCTGATATTTTGAAGGTTGATCCGGGAAACTTATTTCGCAAATTGGAGGAGCTTGAAAACGAAGGCGTTTTGATTTCAGAAAGGGAAGGGAACCAGCGGCGATTTAAGATAAATAAAGATTATCCTTTTTTAACGGAACTGCAGAAAATATATGAATCCAAATATGGTTTTTTATCTTTTTTGAAAGACAGAATTTCCAAGATAAAAAATTTGGAAGAAGCATATATCTTTGGCTCTTATGCCAAAAACGAATTTGGACATGAAAGCGATATAGATATTTTACTCATTGGGAATCATTCTCCGATAACCGCTAAACGGGAGATTCTTCCCCTACAGGATAGAATAAAAAGAGAGATTAATATAACGGATTTGACGCCCGATGATTTCAGGCGCAGAAAAAGAAAAAAAGATGAATTGATAGAAAATATTTTTACTGGACAGGTTATAAAGATTTTTTAACATGTTTGAGAGATTTTCCTTTACAGAAAAACAAATAAATCAATATTATAAGTCCGCGTTAAGAGATTTTTTAATAGCAAGCAAGTCCGAGATTCCGGAAGTGACATTCCGCTTTTGTTATGACGCCCTTATCAAACTATCCATAACCATTTGCGCTAAGAATAATCTGAGAGTCAGGGCGAGGGCTGGACACCATATAGAATTAATCGAGAAATTATCAGAATTTTTGAAGAACAAAGAAATAATCATTGTTGCCAACGAAATGAGAATGAAGAGGAACAAGGACTTGTATGGGGAAGGGGTATTGATATCGGACGTAGATGCCAAAGATTATATCAAATGGGCTAAGAATATTTTTTATGAAGGAGACGAATATGTTTCTAAAAAGGGGAGAAGATTAGATATTTAGTAATTTAAAATTCAAACAAAAAATCCGCTTATAGCGGGTTTTTTGGCCGTATGGTCGGGAAAGTCGGGGAAGGGAGAGTTGAACTCCCGCCGCGCGCACCCCATGCGCACATCCTACCGCTGGACCATTCCCCGTAGTCGGTTTCTGGCACATCCTATTGCTGGACCATTCCCCGTGACCATCCTCTGCGTTGTGGCAAACAGCAGAGCAGATTACTTTCCTTTGTTTTTCTTTAAGAGGGTTTTTTTACAGCGAGTACAAACCTTAACTCTTTCGCCCGATGCCAATGTTGCCCATTGGAGATTGGGTTTTTTGGAGACCTTGGGAGTCGGGTTATATTTTGACATCAACTTGTTGTATTTTCTTCCCATTACCGGCCCCTTTCCGCAAATTTCGCAAACTTTAGACATAAAACAATTAAACAATTAAACAACTAAACAATTAAACAACTAAACAATTAAACAACTAAACAATTAAACATTTGTTAAATCGAGTTTAGTGTAATTTATTTTTCCTGTCTTGGCAAGGGTCATTGATAAAATATCATTAATCATTTATTATTAGAGCATGTCCGGAATAGAATTAATAATCGTTATCATTATATTTCTTTTCTCGGTTGTTTTTCATGAAATTGCCCATGGCTGGGTGGCTTTTGCCTTAGGCGATTCTACGGCTAAAAGGGCTGGGAGGTTAACCTTAAATCCCTTGAAGCATCTTGACCCCATTGGCTCGGTGCTTTTGCCGGGGTTTTTGATTCTAATGAAATTGGCCGGAATGGGCGGATTTATTTTCGGATGGGCCAAGCCGGTCCCAATTAATCCCTATAATTTTAAGGACCAAAAATACGGAAGTGCGAAAGTCGCGGTGGCCGGCTCGGCCGCCAATTTTTCCTTAGCTTTAATTTTTGGATTGGCATTAAGATTTTTTCCAATCATTTATTCAATGCCCGGCGTGAGCTTGGTTTTTTTGTATATCGTTCAGATAAACCTGATTTTAGCGGTGTTTAATTTGCTTCCGATTCCGCCCCTTGACGGGTCCCATATCCTTTTCACTTTTTTAGACAAGAAAGCATTGAAGTTGAAAATGTTTTTAGTTCAGTACGGGTTCTTTTTATTGGTGTTTTTGATTTTTTTCTTTTTTCAATACATTTCCTTGGCAGTGGTGTGGCTGATGAAGCTTATAATCGGAATTCCTTTATAGTTTTGTCTGATTTTGTTTGACAAAAATTTTTTGTTCTGCTAACTTAAATCCTAAACGAAACAAGGAAATAAAAATCCAAAATCCAAAGCTCAAATGCCAAATCAAGCTCAAAATCCAAAATCCAAATTGAAGAAATGTATTCTTTTGACATTTGTCATTTGGACTTGCCTGTCCTGAACCTGTTGAAGGGATTTGACATTTGGATTTTGACATTGGGATT
>Ga0180007_10002381_pt1 | contig 22592 bp, 22 predicted proteins | sample MM_PC_MetaG_FD_121122 | JGI IMG/M metagenome (GOLD analysis project Ga0180007, IMG submission 121122) | Groundwater microbial communities from the Aspo Hard Rock Laboratory (HRL) deep subsurface site, Sweden - MM_PC_MetaG | ecosystem: Environmental > Aquatic > Deep subsurface > Groundwater... | reverse complement strand
GGCACATAGCTGACATGGATGTTTAACACGCGACCAGGCATTTTTGCTTTCATAATCCGGCACGATTCATAATAAAGCATATTTTGATATTCACCGGCTGTGCCGCCTAATTCAATAATAATAATGTCACTGCCTTCACCAGCCTGCTTAATCCTTCTGCTGATTTCATCAACCACATGCGGGATAGCCTCAACATCTTCGCCGTTATAGCCAAAAGATCTTTCTCTATCAATAACAGTCTTGTATATTTGCCCGGTAGTTGTAAAATTTTTCTGGCCCATTTCCTGATTTAAAAATCTTTCGTATGTTCCCAGGTCCATATCAGCCTCTAAGCCGTCCTCACATAAAAAAGGATCTCCGTGTTCAACGGGATTAATAGTGACTGAATCAATATTCAGATAATTCTCACACTTGATAACGCTTACTTTATAGCCACGATTTTGAAGCAAGTACGCTAAAGAAGCAGCCGCTACCCCCTTGCCCAAGCCGGATAATACCCCGCCTGAAACAAATATATACTTGCATTCTTTAGGTGTCATGATTATTTATAATTACTTTTATCTTATACTCTTTATTATTTACCTTAATTATTACATTATGTTCACCAATCTGTTTGATCGGTCTGTTCAGGATAATCATATCCGTTTTTAATGAGGAATTGATCTTATTGTTTATACTTTCTAAAATGTTATTTTTATTAATGCCGCTAAAAAGAGTTCCATCTTCGTTAGCCTTGGCTGATATATTAACGCTGAAATTCTTTAATTGCGAAGCTAGTTTATTGATCTGTACATTTTCATTTTTTTCTTTCTTGTTAATCCTGGCTAGTTCAACCTGAATCTGATGCTTTAAGGCGGGTGTGGCAATAAGAGCAACTTTTTTCCGTAACAGATAATTGCGCGCAAAACCGTCGGAAACATTTTTTAATTCACCTTTATGCCCTACATTCTTTATTTCTGACAATAATATTACTTCCATGGTCATAACTAAAAAACTATTTTAAAATCATTATATATATTTTTATCATTTTCAAGTTTATCAACGATAACTTTAGATACTTTACACGAATTAGGACTGGATTTAAGCCAATTTATTAAATTCTTAATTGATTCATCACTACCGGATATGCAAATTTCAACACTTCCATCGCCTAAATTCTTTACAGTGCCTCGTAACCCTAATTTATCAGCTCTCTCTTTTGTATTATAGCGGAAATTTACACCTTGAACAATACCATAAACTTTAATTAGCCAATATTTTGCCATATTTCTATTGTTTCAATATCTCCAAAGCCTTATCAAGCTGCGGATCCTGATTATTATTAAAGTCTTCTTCTGTGTTGATTATCTCTACATCTGGTATGATCCCCTCATCTTCTATTGAGATTCCATTCGGAGTTAGCCACTTAGCTACGGTAATTTTAAGTGACGAGCCATCAATATATTCCTCAAAATCTTGAACTGAACCCTTGCCAAAAGTCATCTCGCCGACAATTGTTGCTCTATCATAATCCTGCATGGCTCCAGCTACAATTTCTGAAGCCGAAGCGCTCCCTGCATCAACTAAAACTACCATGGGAATATCTTTCAGTTTTGCATTATTGCCTGATTTATATTCTTCTCTACTATCTCCAAAATCCTCAATAACAATCACTTTATCCTCCAAAAATTCACCAGCTACATCAATTGCATTATCAAGGTAACCACCGGGATTGCTTCTTAAATCTAGGACAATACCATTGGGATTTTTTAAAATTATCTCATTAGCTATCTTTTTAAAATCACTATACGTATCACTGTTAAAATGGATCAATTCGATATAAGCAATATTATCATCCAGTATTTCCCAGGTAACACTTTCAACATCTATTATATTTCTGGTTATTGAAATTTCGTTAATTTCATCGTTATTACTTGATAATATTGTCAGTACTACAACTGTTTCCTGTGGGCCACGAATTAAACTAACAGCCATATCCAAGCTCATATCAATTGTATCAAAATCATTAATTTTCAAAATCTTATCTCCAGCTTTCAATCCAGCATTATAAGCCGGAGTATTAGGCAGGGCGGCAATGACAGTAAGTTGGTCATTTTTTATGCCGATTTCTGCTCCAATACCTTCAAAACTGCCGCTTAGTTCTTGTGTAAAATTTTCTGTTTCTTCTGGATCTAAAAATATTGAATATGGGTCACCTAAGCTTCTGATCATGCCTTTTAAGGCACCATAAAATAAATCCTGGTCATTAACCGGCCTATCGACATATTTTTCAGTTACATTATTCCATACTTTTAAAAATAAATTTATATCAATCTCGTCATTATCATCAAATACGCTGGTGGCTTTGTTTATAACATCACCAAAGCTGGCTGAATTCTGCTGATTGGTTTTTTGATCAACACCAGCATAAAAACCAGCAAAAAAACTTATTACTATTAAGAAAAGTACTAAAATAATTATTAAAAATTTTATACCACTTGATTTTCCAGCTTTATAATTTTCCATATTTAGCCAATTCTCTCAATTTTTGCTCCAATATTATTTAATCTTTGATCAATCTTTTCATACCCTCTATCCACCAACTCAATTTTATCAATTGTACTTTCACCATCTGCAATAAGCGCGGCAATAATTAAAGTAGCTCCTGCCCTAATATCAAACGAGGTGATCTCCTTACCATAAAGAGGGGTTGGGCCATTGATAATTATTGTGTGCGTATCAGCTTTTTTAATATCCGCACCCATTTTTTCTAATTCTTTTACATAACCCAACCTGCCTTCATACATTGTTTCAAATATTTTACTGGTTCCTTTGGCCTGAGTAAATAAAACTGAAATTGGTGCCTGTAAATCAGTGGGAAATCCAGGATACGGACGGGTGTCAATATTAACTGCTTTAAAAATTGTTGTGGGTTTAATGTGCAGTGTAGAGTTATTCTCAATATCAAATGTAATATTAGCTTTTTTAAACTTTTTTAATACTATGGCTAAATGGTCTGGGATCATATTTTTAATTTTAACATCCCCCCTGCTAACTGCGGCAGCAATGGCAAAAGTTCCTGCCTCAATCCGATCTGGAATAATTCTATGCTCCACACCAGTGAGCTTATCAACTCCCTGAATTTTTATAACAGGGGTTCCGCCACCTTTAATTTTAGCGCCCATTTTTTCCAGCATATCAGCTAAATCTTTAATCTCTGGTTCTGAAGCAGCCAAATGTATTTCTGAAATTCCATCTGCAAATACCGCTGCTAATAAAGCATTCTCAGTAGCAGTTACGCTCATTTCATCAAGAATTATTTTAGCACCTGAGAGCCTGGCTTTTTTGCATTCAAATAAGTAAAAATCTTTTTCTTCTTTCACTTCAATATCAAGCTGTTTGAAAGCATTTATGTGGGTATCAATAGGCCTGGAGCCAATTATACAACCGCCAGGCTGGGGAATCTTAGCTTTACCAAACCTGGCTACTAAAGCGCCGATAACTACTACCGAAGCCCTTAATTTTTTTACTAATTTATAATCAGGCTCGTAACTATTAACACCAGCGCAGTTTAAATGCATTTCATGATTATTAAATTCAATTTTTGCGCCAAGTTTCTCAAGGATTTTCTTCATAGTATGAATATCTTCAATATCAGGCACATTCACCAAAAGAACATCCTTGCTTGTCAGCAGGGCTGCGGCCATTAATTTTAGAGCTGAATTTTTAGCTCCACTGACTTCTATTTCACCTTTTAATGATGAGCCGCCTTGTATAATAAATTTTGGCATAACAATAATAAAATTACGTAATTGTATACAATCAAAATCAAAGTAATTATAACAGAAATGTTTTTATTGGCAAATATGGACAAAAAACGCAATTAAATATATTGTAATAAATATGAATATCACCTCTCGGCGCTTATACTTCTTATTTATCGTAATACTATTTTTAATAATAACCTATTTAATCATCTTATTTGCTTCAGGTTGGCGTTTTGATTATGAGACTAATAACTTTGTTAAGGTGGGATCATTAATCATTGAAACTGAGCCAAGCAATGCAAATATTGTAATAGACGGCTCACAGCTGGAAGATAAAACACCATTCAGAAAAAATAACATGGTTCCAGGTGATTACCATTTAATTATTTCAAAAGATAATTATTATGATTGGACAAAGACAGTCAGTATTAAATCAGCAGAAGCAGAAATTATATCGGGTGTTGTATTATTAGCTAAACAAGATAGCCCCACTCTTCTTTATCCAGAATTTAAAATTCAATCTTTATTTATCTCACCTGATAAAAAAATATTTTCTATATACTACAACAATACCTTGGAATTTATTTCCATGGATGATTTTACCAGTTTAGTGAAAATTAAGCTTGAAAACAAAATTAATAATGTTATTTGGTCACAAAATTCCAACCAAATAATTATTAATACAGATAAAAATGAATTTTTACTTTATGATATTCATAATGCAAGTGAATATATTAACATTGGAATAAAATTCAATCTGAACATAAAATCATTATTTTGGGATTCGGCAGAAGAAGATGTAATATTCATCAATGCTGATGGTAAATTTTATCGTATAAACACATTTCAGCAAACAAAAAACGAAATTTTCAGCCATGACGACGTAATCTATGTATATAATAATGGAATATATTTTATTTCAGGAGATGGTTCAATATCAATTTTAAATGCTGATGGTGACATAATAAATACTCTGCCAGATATCAACGCTGATGATATAATTTTCTTTCAATACAAAGGTAAGTATCTTCCTTTTTCTACAATCAACAGCGATGTACTATATTTATATGATACCAAGCAAAACACATTTAATATAATTAATGACCACCTGACTAACTTGAATTGGAGTGCCAATGGAGAAAAAATATTATTCAACAATAATCATGAAATTTTTATTTATGATATTAACACTTCAGAAAAAAATTTAGTAGTCAGGACATCTACTGAGATATCCAGCGTTGATTGGTTAGCTAATGAAAATTACATAATTTACTATCAAAATAATCAAATAATTATGACGGAATCATGGAATAATAATGCCAATGTTTATAAGATTACTGTTGATGATGTTTTTCAGTCAATATCCAACGATAATCATACAAAAATCTTCCTCTTATCTAATGAGGGGCTGTATTCATTAAATTATTAGCAAATAATTAAAAAAACCAGGTATATTTTATATATTGACTGGCTGGTTAAATTTTACTTAATCTTTTGTGTTTTGACACAAATACATTTGCCTCAAGCAGTGAATCAAACGTACCAGCATCAAACCAGGCACCTTTTATCTGCCTGACATCCAGTTCTCCAATTTCCAGATAACTGTTATGCAAGTCTGTTATTTCAATTTCACCCCTGTCAGATGGTTTGACTTCCTTGGCAAATTGGCAAACACGCTTATCATAAACGTACAATCCAGGAATGGCATAATCACTGATCCACTCTTTTGGTTTTTCAACGATTTTTATAGCTTTATTATTGGCATCAAATTTTACCACGCCAGATCTTTCTGGATCGGCTACTTTTTTTGCAAATATCCTCCCCCCGCTTTTAAAACTTTTTATTTCCTCCGATAAATCATCCTCAAAAATATTATCACCAAGCACCATGGTTACGCTATCTTCATCCATGAAATCCTCACCAATAATGAAGGCATCAGCCAGCCCGCGCGGTGATTGCTGGATTTCATATGTAAATTTTGCGCCAAAATCCTTTCCAGAACCCAGTAAATGCAAAAAATGACCAGCGTAGTCAGGAGCAACAATAATTAATATCTCTTTTATTCCGGCTGTTAATAATGTATTTAACGGATAAAAAATCATCGGCTTGTTATAAATAGGAAGAAGCTGTTTGCTGGTAATTTTTGTTAATGGTCTTAACCTAGTGGCTTTACCGCCGGCTAATATTATCCCTTTCATAATATTTCAATTAAAAATTAGAATGGAGATTTGAATTGTTTAAATGACTGTAATTGAGCATCCTTATCTGAAATAATTGGATTTGATATTGGCCATTTAATGTTTAAAATCGGATCATTCCAAATTATGCCAGTATCATACTCCGGAGAATATAAATTATCAATCTTATACAAAAACTCAGTATTTGGTTGCAAGGTGCAATAACCATGGGCAAATCCGCGAGGTATAAAAAACATCAAATGATTATTTGCGGTCAATTCAAAACCCTCCCACTGACCAAAAGTTTCAGAATCTTTTCTTAAATCAACTACCACGTCATACACTGCACCATTACAGACTCGCACTAACTTTGCTTGATTATGCGGCGGTAGCTGAAAATGCAGTCCACGTAATACTCCAGACTTTACCGACTTAGAATGATTATCCTGAACAAAATTAACTTTAATACCTTTTTCCTCAAACCATTCTTTGGAAAAAGTTTCCATAAAAAATCCCCTGGTATCTTTATAAACATCCGGCTCAATCAACCAGGCGTCATTAAATTTTGTTTCCTTAAATTTCATGATTTTTTACAGACATATAATCTTTAAGTGCATATTGCCAGCTGCGCAATGGTTCAGTCTTATTATTCAATAAAACTGAATATTTAGGGCGTAAGGCGGGTCTGGAAAAAAAATCCGCGGGTACTGGATTTAGCTTTACTTTTATATTATAATTAGAAAAAATTTCCTTTGCAAATTCAAACCAGGTGCAGGAGCCGTTATTGGAAATATGATAAATTCCAAAAGATTTTTTTTGATCAATAATTGCTTTGGTGGCTAATGCCAAATCTACAGAATATGTTGGCGAGGATACTTCCTCATCAATGACATTAACTTCATCTTGGTTATTAGCTAAATCAAGTATTATCTCAACAAAGCTTTTTTTTCCGCTTTTACTCTTTGCTGGGCGCCCAAATAATCTGGATAATCTGATTAAATAATAATTTTGGATATTATCAACTAATTCCTGTTCGCCTAGATATTTTGAACGCGCATAAGCAGACTGCGGATCTGGTTGACCATCTTCTTTATAGCCTTCAACACTATCTCCCTTAAATACGTAGTCCGTGCTGTAATGCACGAGAATGCCTCCTGCAGTACTAACCGCCTTAGCCAGGTGTCCAATGGCATGACCGTTAATTTCCATAGCTAGAGCCTCGTTATTTTCAGCTCCGTCTACATCATTATAAGCTGCTGTATTTAAGACAATATCAGGCTTAATCTTAGAAATCTGTGTTAATACCTTATCCTTATCAGTAATATCTATCACTTCCCTATCCCAAAGAATAGGATCCTGATCTTTATAAACTTTAGCTAATTGCTGGCCCAGCATGCCTAATGCACCTGTAATTAGTACCTTCATTTTATTATTCTTAAATTCATCTTTCAATATATTGACGTTTATAATATTCTTTAAACTCACCCTCTTTAATAGGTTTCCACCAAGCTTCATTTTTTTGATACCAAATAATCATTTTTTCTAAATAAGTATCCAAATCATACCTCGGCCGATAACCTAGCTCTTTTTTTGCTTTATCCCAATTAACCGCATAACGACGGTCGTGGCCAGGCCGATCTTTAACGTACTCCAAAGAGTTTTCATCTTTATTTAAAATTTTTAAAACTTTTTTAATTAGTTCCAAGTTATTTATATCATCAGTTAAACCACCAATGCAATAAGAATCACCTACTTTACCTTTTTTTATAATTAAATCAATTGCTTGGCAATGGTCATCTACATACAACCAGTCACGTACATATTTTCCGTCTCCATAAATTGGAACTTTTTTATTTTCTAATAAATTTGTTATTGCTAATGGTAGTAATTTTTCCGGATACATATAAGGACCATAGTTATTTGAAGTGTTTGATATAGTAGTCGGCAAATCATAACTAGTATTATAAGCGCGAACCAAATGATCAGCTCCAGCTTTTGAAGCAGAATATGGGCTGCGAGGATCGTATGCCGTTTGTTCATTAAATTTGTTAGGGTCATCCAATGCTAAAGCACCAAAAACTTCATCGGTAGAAATATGATGGAATCTTTTATTATTAAAATTACTATCTTTCCAAGCTTTAACTGCGGCTTCAAGCATAATGTGAGTACCCCAAGTATTTGTTAAAACAAAATCGTATGCATCTGGTCTATCAGGTCCAGCATTTAAAACTGATTTATCAACATGTGATTCAGCGGCAAAATGAACAACGGTATCGGAATTCTTGATAAAATCCTTCAATCGATTAAATTCCTTGCTATCAAAACGGCCATATTCATCAGAAGTTTCTGCCTGAGAATATTTTATCGGACAAGTAATATCAAAATTTTCAAACTTATAATTCTGATTATTTTCTAAGTCCTTTAAATTTGCTGGCTTTTTATTCCTATCTTTATCTGTATACGGATTACCAGCATAAGTTAAACAGTCCAGATTAACAATTGAATCATCTGGATGCTCTTTTAGCCAATAGTGAATAAAATTTGAGCCAATAAATCCTGCTCCGCCTGTGACTAATAACTTCATAAATATCTATGTAGTTAGTAAATATTTATAAACACAGCATACCGGAAAAATGCATTTTTTACAAGTAAAAAACACTTTATTAAAGAAGCAGCAATAAAGTAATATTTGTTTTCTAAATACGATTTAACTACAAATGCTGAGTTTGTTATCAATTTAGTTAAAATTTAAAATCGTATGTTTTTCCGTAAATATCTTTTTTATTAGTCAGCACAACTAAAGCCTGAAACTTATCAGTACAATTTTTAACAGCATGGGGCACCATTGGAGGAATGTAATAAAAAGAATAATATTTTTTAGTTCCCAGAGACATCTTGATAACTTCTGTCTTTTTGTTCTTAACATCGCCGATCAACAATTTAAAATCGCCTAAAGGACAAAAATATTCTTTTTTATTTTTATGATAATGACCTCCAGCCTGATCACTAGGTCCGATATAGTTTAGATAGGCAAAAGTGGGTGTAAAAAATTTCTTACACTCATTTTGATTAGGCCAAAAATGGGAAAGCCATCTATTGCCCTTATTAGTTCTCCGATATTTAATAATTTCCCAAATCAACTTATGTTTAACAATTTTTGATTGTTCTTCAATTATGGACATATATAATTAAATACAGTTAATTTTATGTTCCAATCTCCCAGCTATTCAGATACTTTTTCTGCTCTTTGGTCAGTGTATCAATTTTTACTCCCATAGTCATTAATTTCAGCTGGGCAATCTTTTTGTCAATATTTTCAGGTACTCCATAAACACGTTTTTCCAGCTTAGTATAGTTTTTAGCAATATATTCAGCTGATAAGGCCTGATTGGCAAAACTCATATCCATGACAGAAGGCGGGTGGCCTTCGGCTGCTGCTAAATTAATTAATCGCCCTTCGGCCAGCACATATATCTTTTTGCCACTTGTGACAGTGTATTCAACCACAAACTCCCTGATCTGCTTTTTTGAACGGGTAATTTTTTTTAATCCTTTTAAATCAATTTCCACATCAAAATGCCCGGAATTGCACACAATTGCCCCCTGCTTCATTTTTTTGAAGTGTTCAACGCGGATAACATTGATATCGCCCGTTAACGTTATAAAGATATCCCCTACAACTGCCGCCCTGCTCATCGGCATTACCTGAAAACCGTCTAGCACGGCCTCTATGGACTTAAGAGGGTCTATTTCAGTTATAATAACATGGGCACCTAAGCCTCTTGCTTTCATAGCTACACCGCGACCACACCAGCCGTATCCCGAAGTCACAACAGTCTTGCCGGCAATCAATACATTAGTCGCCCTAATTATGCCATCCATAGTAGACTGCCCTGTACCATATCGATTATCAAAAAAATGTTTAGTTCGTGCATCATTAACAGCCACTATGGGATAGCGAAGAACTTTGTTTTTGGCCATACTTTTCAATCGAATAACACCCGTGGTTGTTTCTTCTGTTCCGCCGCGTATAGTGCCTGTTTGGGCTTTTCTTTTTTGATGCAATTCTGATACCAAATCAGCTCCGTCATCCATGGTAAGATGCGGTTTTTTATCCAGTACAGCTCTAATATGTTTAAAGTATACATCCCTATTTTCGCCCTTGATGGCAAAAACTGGTATGCCATAATTTTTTACCAGTGCCGCTGCTACGTAATCTTGTGTAGACAGCGGATTTGAGGCACATAAATAAGTTACAGCGCCCCCTGCCTTAAGCGTACGCATCAGATTTGCAGTTTCTGTAGTGACGTGCAGACAAGCGGCAATGCGAATACCTTTAAGTGGTTTTTGTTTCCGGAAACGTTCGCGGATGATATTTAACACATCCATTTGTTGATCTGCCCATTCTATCCTTTTTACACCCTGCCCGGATAAACTAAGTTTTTTGACATCATGATTCATATTTTTTGTTATTTTAGATTAATTATTGTTAGTTATATTTTTTTTAATAAAAAATAATTTTGCTAATAAAAATACTGAAATTCCTGTAATTATTGAAATTATATATGCTAATTTACCTATTTCATTAATTTTGTAAAAAATCAAGGCGGCACTTGCAAGGCTGACAATTATGTATATTAAATTATTTTTACTTTCCTTAATAATATCACCAGACTCAATTGATTCATACTTCCCTATGATATATGTAATTATTCCGATGATTATTACTATTACTAAAAAAATATTAAGGCTAAAAAAATCTGATATAAAATTATTAAACAATTCATCAATTATTATAAATATTATATAGCTTGATAATCCTATTTTAAAAGCTTGTTTTATAATTGTGGAAAAAAACCAAATCGCATCTGACCTGTTTTTAAAATTAAAAATCTGTTCTTCAAAATTTGTCATATTATTTACTTATAAAATTCTTCGCCTTGGAAAAAAAATTATTAATTGTTATTGGTTCTTTTTCAAACAAAATATTTATTTGTTTAATGTGGAATAATTTGCCACTCTCAGACAATCCGGGCAAACTGATAATAAAGCTTGAATAAGTTGAGTCATTGACTGTTTTATAAGATAAATTTGGAACTTCAACTACTGCTTGAGCTTTTGAATAATTACCACTCTTTTTTGCAGGTATATACCTAGCAATTATATAATTATATTCATTTATATCCTCAACTTCAATTAAACTAGTGGTAAGATTATAATACGGATCAAAAGAATTTTCTGATGAGAAAAAGAAGAACCCATCTCCTTCAACTAATAAATCATTTTTTGGAATAGAAATTTCAGATATACCATCAAGTCCATTAATATTAAAATATTTATGGCTCTCATTTATTTGTATCGGGAATCCATTAATAATAATAGTTTGCCAGCCATCATCATGGGCGGTTTTAAAATCAACCTCTTTAGCATTTGTAAATAACTGTGTTGACTGATGTGTTTTATCTCCTAAGATGTCTTTATACTCTTCATTGTCAGTTAGATAAATATTATCTTTAAACATAATCAAATGTTGCTGTGTTTGAATTTCTTTAATAAATACATCATCTGTAGTATCTAAATTTATACGATAAACACCCGCCGGTATGTCATTTAAAAATATTCCAACATTTCTCTCCGGCATCACTTTTCCCGATGCCATTATCTCTCCATCGTCTGGCAAGATAATTTCGTCAATCAATTTATCCGAATTATCAAAGATAGTAATTTCAATTTCATCAACACCATTATTTCTATTAATATCCTGGGTTATAAATGTAAAATTCAGAGGTTCATCACGCGTAATGTATGTAAATAATTCATGCTGGCCACGTATACTTTTTCTAATTACTGATTTTTGTGAAGCCGGGAAATATCCAGGCAACTCAATATTATTTGCTAATTTATAATTATATTGCAGTATTTTGTCAGGATCTGGCAAATTATCCAAAAAATAATCAATTGACTCATAAAGCTTATCACTTTTTTGGAAAAGGATTAGATCGTCTTTAGTTATCCAGGTCCAGGCTTCATATTCATTATTTAATATTTTTTCAATTTCTTTATTATACATGGCCATATCTTCATAGTAATAAGCGTCGTTGGATACTTTTGAACCTAATTGGATAAGCGGTTGCTCGTCTTTATTATCATACCTTAAAGTAATAGTGGCTTTTGGAAAAGCCCGCGGTACGTAGACATCAAAATAAACCGGAGAAACAGTTATTAAATGGGTATAGTCATTATTTCCTAGTTCATTTTTTGTACCGATATATTGATTTGGTTCCTTTGAGGCGAAATTTTTAATGAACTTTGATTCTTCCGGAACATTATATGTTACTTCCAATTTTCCTCCTGGTACAAATTGCTTATTGGCCACCCAAATTAAAATAATTATTGGAATTAACCATATTATAATCTTGATTACTAATTGAATTTTACTTCTTTTTATATTAATCATTACAATAAGCTGATTTTAATCTGTATCAATAAATGTATAATACTTTTATAAATAAATCAATATATTATTGAATTTTATATAATACTTCTTCGGTTCTATTATTATTAGTAACTTCTTCAATATTATAGTTAAATTTGTGAATTAAATTTTTAGTACGTAAACTGTTTTCATCTAAGGGATTGTAAAAAAAGTATACAGGATGCTCCCTGATCATTACTTTCATGGATTTATCAAATAATGTATCTTCCGCTGGCCAACCTACAATTACTTTTCTGCTTGGGAAAAAAACTTTATCATTATAACCGCTTATAATAATCGAGTTGGATTCAGTTTGAGCAATTATTAGCCTATTTTTTTGGATATCTTGAGAAATATTGGTTTTAAGTGCGTATAATCCTTGAAGCGGATCAGATAAAACAGTTATCACAGAAAAGGAACAAAAAAATAAAAAACATGTACTAATAATTATTTTTTTTATTAATGGCTGCCTGAATAAAAATGTTACTTTAGAAATACCTATTGTCACAAACGGCAAACCAAATACGAATATAGGTAACCAATAACGTAAGTATGAAGACCCTAAAATAATTCTTGTAGGATCCAAATATTCTATAAAAAAATATGATCCATAATATAAAAATAGCCAGATCAATATAACGGTGAATAGAATCCCGTATTTTTTTTGTGCTTCTGATATCGATGCCTGATATTTGAGGCCTCGCATTTTAAAAAATATACTATTAATGACATTTTTCCAAAGTCGAATAAAACCAATAACAAAAAATATTGAAAACCATGGAAATATTAATAAAATATAATTATAAAAAGATTGACTAGCGTAATTAAAATCAAAATTAAATGGCCAGATTAATTGTTTAAATTTTTCTAGGCTCGATTGAGTAAATGTTTGTAAAGACGAGGAATCAATGGTCTGGGATGAATAGGAAAATGAAAATGGCGAACCATATAATTGATTATTTAAAAAAAGAATTGGAGAAAAAACTAGCATAATAACTACAAAAAAGATAACAGGAAAATACCATTTGATGTTTTTTCTAAAAAATGAAAAAAGTAAAATAGTTACTACAAAAATCCAAATGGTTTCGGAAGTACGTGTGATTAACGCCAGACCGACAAATAAACCAGCTAAAAAATAATTACTTATAGCTTTAACTGTAGCATTTGAATTTTTAATCGATTTAACAATAAAATAACAACCAATAATTAATAAAGAAATAAATAAGGCATTATGAAACATCCCTCGTGCGCTGTAATACCAAAATGGTGGTAAAAAAAATAAAAATACTGAAGATACAAAAGCAACTTTTTTATTGAAAACTTCCTTGATTAATAAATAAAAAAATATTACAGATATAACGGAAAATAATGGAGTTAAATATAATACGATTTTCAAACCAAAAATTTTTGCTATCAAGCCATATAACAAGATAATCCCTAAAAAGCTCCCGGGCACAACATTATCACCATTGACACCCATGCTTCTGGGCTTGATTACATTATTAACATCAACATTTAATGGCTCCTCATAGCTTAATTGACCTTGGTTGGCAAATAATTCTATAAAAAAATAATTTGCCGTTTCGTCAGGAGAAGTGAATAATGTATCTAATCCATAATATTGCCAAGCATATACCACAAAAAAAATTATCCCCAGACCAATTAAAATTAGCAAATAGATATTTTTACTGACAAATATTGACTTAATCATAGATGTACTTAATTATATCATTAAAAAATGGTCTTCTCAAAATAAAATATTCCTGGTATTATATCATTATCTTTATGAAAAAAAATTGGATGACTTATATATTAGCCTTTGTTCTGGTTTTAGTCGTTGTTTCGCTTATTCTGGGAATATCACTTCCCCTTAATGAATCATTTAGACTTGTGTTTGGGGCTGTATTTGTAATTTTTATTCCGGGTTTCATTTGGACTTGGGTTATTTGGTCTAAAGATAAAATAGATAATCTTGAACGGACTACTTTGTCAATCGTTTTCTCAATTGCCATCGTACCATTATTGGTCTTTATATTAAATAAAATCGGTTTACTTATCAATACACTTGATGTAATCATTGAAATTTTTGTTATTTGCTTAATTGGAATAATATTGCTAATCTTTAAAAATAAAAAGGGGATCTCTAAAAAAACGATATATGAAGAATAAAAAAATTAATTTTGGAATTATTGGTTGTTCCAGAATCTCTAGTCAGCATTTTGGTTCTATACAACTCTATAAAGATGAATTAAATCTCGCCGCCCTTTGTGATAAAACAGAGTTAAAAGCAAAGGAGTATGGAGAAAAATATAAAACAAAATGGTATACGGATTATAATAAAATGCTAACACAAGATGATATTGATATAGTGTCAATCTGCACGCCCAACGGACTGCACGCTGAAATGGGAATTGCCGCAGCTAATGCAGGCAAGCATGCGTTGATAGAAAAACCTCTAGCTTTGAATACAACAGAAATTGATGAAATTATCAAAGCTTTTGAAAAAAATCAGAAAAAACTTTTTGTAGTTAAACAAGTCAGATACAACCCAGCAGTAATTATTGCCAAGAAAGCCATAGAAGAAGGGAAATTTGGTAAATTATATTCCGGAGCATTAACAATCCGCTGGACCAGACCGCAAGCGTATTTTGATGAAGTTAATTGGCGCGGCACAAAAAAGCTTGATGGCGGAGCACTATTAAACCAAGGCGATCATTACGTTGATATTCTGCAATGGTTTTTTGGGCCAGTTAAAAATGTTTTTGCTAAAATTGATACTGTTGCCCACAATACAGAAACCGAAGATGAAGCTTATGCCATACTCCAATTCACCAATGGAGCTTATGCTACTCTTGAATTTTCAATAAATACGTATCCAAAAAACCTGGAATGTTCCCTGACTGTCATGGGCAGTAAAGGTACGATAAAAATCGGCGGCAAAGCTATTGATAAATTTGAAACTTGGGAAGTTGAAGACTATCCTGAACCTCAAATACAAAATAATATTCCGCCTCAGGTATATGAATTAGGATTATTTCAGGGATCCTCGCCAAGGCATATCTTTGTTTACCGAAGTATTATTGATCATTTTAGTAATTACAAAGATGTAGCCATGGACGGACGTGAAGCGCGCAAGTCAGTAGAAATTATTGAGGCCATTTACGAATCAGCCAAGACAAAACAACAGGTAGAATTACCAATAATAAAGTAGCATGAATATTTGCATATTTGAAGATGAAAAAGTAAAAAACTTTCATCCCCTGTCATTATCCCGGCCTGTTTACCAGCTACGCTGCGGAATTTTCAGTTTGGCTGAAAAAATTAAAAAATGCATGCCGGGATCTGCAGTTTACTACCATTGCCGGCTATACATCCAGCCATTACTAAAACTCCGGAAAAACACAAATATTCTGTCCGCAAAAAAAATGAATTCGTGCCTCTTTATTAATGGCCGCATAATCGCAGACAAGAAACTAGCCAATAAGCTTTGGCCATTAAAAGATGACGTAATTTTTACTTTTAAGGGAGAGATAATTGCAGCTTATATTACTAAAGAAAATTTAAAAAAAATCAATTTAAAAAAAGACTGGCTGGATTTTAAAGATATTAAAGCAAAGAGAAAAAACGTAAAAGTAACCTTAGCTGAATACATCTGGGATTTAGTTGAAAATAATGAAACTGAAGTCATCAATGATGCTGAAAATAACTATGAACTTGGGAAAATCAACGGTAAAATCTATCCCCAAGTAACTCTGATTAATAAAAAAAGGATTTTTATTGAAAAAAATTCAAAGATAAAATCAGGTGCTGTCATTGATGCAGAAAAAGGGCCAGTTGTCATAGAAAGAGGCACAGAAATACTTCCGCTATGTACTATTACAGGACCTGTATTTATTGGCAAAAAATGTCTGATAAAAAGCGGTGCGAAAATATATCCTGGTACGACAATTGGCCAGGCTTCAAAAATCGGCGGAGAAATTGAAGAATCGATAATACATGAATTTTCCAATAAGCAGCATGAAGGATTTCTGGGGCATTCTTACATAGGCAGCTGGTGCAATCTTGGCGCTGATACCAACAACAGTGATCTAAAAAATAATTATGGGCCTGTGACAGTAATAATGGGAAATAATAAAATTAACACTCGCTTAACATTTGTCGGTCTTTTTATGGGTGACCATTCAAAAACCGGCATAAATACTATGTTTAATACGGGCACAGTAGTTGGATTTTCTGCTAATGTTTTCGGTGCCGGCTACTTACCAAAATGTATCCCCTCTTTTGCTTGGTTTGACGCCCAGAAAGGACCAATTAAATATAAACTTGATAAAGCTATGGATACCGCCAAAAAAGTAATGAGCAGGAGGCAAGTGAAATTTACTAAATTTGATAATAGATTATTTAACCATCTTTTTAGCGATAAACTCCAATAATACTTACTTGCGAATAAGAAACAAGGTTGGTATAATATGACCAACCTTTTTTGATAAATTAAGCAATTTTGAACCTAAATTTAGAATAAATAAATAATATGGATAACAATGGATAATAAAGATTATTTTTTACACAAATCAAGTTTCATTGATGAACCGGTTGAGATCGGCAAAGAAACAAAAATTTGGCATTTTTGCCATGTTATGAAAGGAGCTCAAATAGGACGTAACTGCATCTTAGGCCAAAACGTCTATATTGGCGGTAAATCAATTATTGGCAATAATGTAAAAATTCAAAACAATGTATCAGTATTTGATGGAGTAACCCTGGAAGACGATGTATTTTGCGGTCCTTCTATGGTCTTTACAAATGATATTAATCCCCGCTCAAAATACCCAAAACATAACCGCTATTTGAAAACCACTATTAAACAAGGAGCAACTATCGGCGCAAACGCCACTATAATTTGCGGCCACACCATTGGCAAGCACGCCTTTATAGGCTCTGGATCGGTTGTGACAAAAGACATCCCGGATTATGCATTAGTTTACGGCAATCCGGCAAAAGTTGAAGGCTGGATGTGCGAATGCGGAGAACACCTGCATTTTAAAGATGAATCAGGTGAATGTTTAAAATGCGGTTTAAAATATTCAAAAAATAATAATAAAATTGAAAAAAAATGAAACTATTAGACTTAAATGCTCAGTATCAATCAATTAAAAACGAAATAGATTGGGCAATTCAAGATGTTATCAAAAGGAGTGCGTTTATAATGGGAGATGATATAAAAAAGCTAGAATCTGCTATTGCACAATACTGCCAATCAAAATACGCAGTAGGATTAAACTCAGGATCTGATGCATTACTTTTGGCATTACGTGCATTAGATATCAAACAGGGTGATGAAGTTATTGTCCCTACCTTTACATTTATTTCAACTGCAGAAGTTGTTGTTCTAGAACAGGCTAAACCAATTTTTGTGGATATTGACCCAAAAACTTTCAATATTGATCCAAGTAAAATTGAAGAAAAAATAACAAGTAAAACTAAAGCAATAATTCCAGTCCATTTATATGGACAGCCGGCAGACATGGATCCAATTATGGACATTGCAGCCAGACATAATCTATATGTTATAGAAGACGCTGCTCAAGCTATTGGTGCGGAATACAAAGGAAAAAAGGTGTGCTCAATCGGGCACATTGGTTGTTTATCGTTTTTTCCGGCCAAAAACCTGGGTGCTTTTGGTGATGCCGGCATGATTGTTACGGAAGATGAAAAAATTGCAGAAAAAATAGCCATGCTTAGGAATCATGGTTCAAGAAAAAAATACTATCATGAATTCATTGGCGATTCATCACGCTTAGATAACCTGCAGGCAGCTATTCTCAGGGTAAAACTGAAACATTTAGATAAATGGAATGATTTACGCATTCAAAAGGCTGAAAAATACAATGAACTGTTTAAGCAGACTGAGGTGGTTACTCCTTCCACTCTTCCAGATACAAAAACTGTTTACCAGCAGTATACAATACGGGTTAAAAAAAGAGATGAATTGCAAAAAAACCTGAAAGAGAAAGGTATACCAACTGCGATTCACTATCCACTCCCCCTCCATCTACAGCCAGCTTTTAAATATTTGAAATATAAAGAAGGCGATTTAATAGAATCAGAAAGAGCTAGCCGTGAAGTTTTGTCACTACCAATGTATCCGGAACTATCTGCAGATGACCAGAATATTATCACAAAATCAATTAGTAGTTTTTATTAAAAGCACAATTTAACATTTGTACCAGATGAATTATCTCAAGTTACTACTTACCTTCTTCAACTTCTCAGATATTAAGGGTACTCTATCCTCAAAAGTTGTTAAAGATACTGGAAAAGTTTTCTCTTCCAGTATTTTGGCTACTGGTATTACTTTTATCGGTAGTTTGGTAACGCTTAAAGTTTTAGAAGTTAATGCTATAGGTTCTCTAGTAGCATACAACAATATCGGTGCTATAGTTGCAGGTATTGCATTATCTGGAATAAATATCAGTTTTGTTAGATATCTTAGTCTTTATTTAAAAAAAGATACTAATGTAGCGGGTCTTCTTATAAAAAAAATATTTATATTAGAATTCCTGCTTGGAGTTGTTTCATTAATAATTTTATTCATATTTGCTCCAACAATCGCTAATTCAATATTCCACAAACCTGAATTAGCATTATTTATCAAGTTAGCTGGCATTAATATCCTGTTTAGTATTGTCTTTTCGTTTTTTAAAACTCTTTTTCAATCTCAACAAAAATTCACTCTCTTCTCTGTACTAACGTTCTCACAGGCGACTCTCACTACTCTTGTTATTATACTATTTACTGTATTGAAAATGTTGACGGCAGTTAATGTAATATATATCGGAATTGCATCAAATTTAATTTTTATTTTTATAGGACTGTTCTATTTTTTAAAATATCGGGTTATCGTCAAAACGGGTAGTATTCTCCCGCGTGGATTATTAAAAGAAATGTTCCACTACAGTAAATGGTTGATCGTCATGGCAATAGCTTCGCTTCTCTTTCAAAAAACAGATATTTTTATGTTAACTTCCATGGTTAGTCTTGATCAAGTAGCCTACTACTCTTTTGCAAACACAATATATGCGACTTTCTTAATAATACTTACTGCAATTAATACTGTACTATTGCCAAAAATTTCGAGTTTCCAAAAACCTCAAGAATTTATTGGTGCTACTAAAAAAATACAAAAATTTAGTTTTTTGATAACAATTATAATTTTACCCACATTTTTTTTTATTAAACCATTAACTATATTAATCTTCCAACAAAAATTTACTGAATCTATGCCCGTACTCTATGTCTTGCTGATAAGTTTAGTTGTTAGTATTATTCTAAACCCGATAGTTAATATGCTCCTGGTATTAAAAAAAGTGAAATTCATGAGCATGGTTACAGCTGCAATACTTGTACTAAATATTATAGGGAATATCATCTTTATTCCAAAATATGGCATCATGGGAGCTGTTTGGGTCACCGTTATTTCATATATTACATCTAATGTTGTTTTGTTCATAAAAATTCGTTTAGAACTAAAAAAGATGTCACAATTAAGTAAAGGGTCGCTAGTCAATTCAACATGAAAATAAAACCTAATATTCTTATCATTACCCAGCTTTTCCCCAATGCATACAATCCTGCAATTGGAACATTTATAGTTGATCAGCTTCATGCATTAAAGCAATACTTTAATATCACCGTAATTACACCTTATTCCGTATCACTAAGATTTATATTATCAAATAAACAAAAATCTATAATAAATGATAATGGCCTTGAAATTTATTACATTAAGTACCACCCATTTTGGCTTTCATTGCTTCAATGGTTGCGGATAATTAGAAATAAACAGGCGAGTTTAATTAATAAGCGCTATGTTAGATATAAAATAATTAAGCAAGCAAAAAAATTACATAATAAAAAACGGTTTATCCTGGTACACGGACATGAGATTTATATTGGCGATGAAGCTTCACTAATCGGTAATATATTAAAAATTCCATCGCTTATTACCATTCATGGCCTTTATCCTCAACATCTTGCCACATTCGGTAAAGGCGTTCTTAAGCAAGCCGTTGATAATCTTAAAAATATGAACGTATTAATATGTGTTTCAAAAAATGCGGCAAATACTTATCAAAAAATCGTAAATAAGCAAATTCACATCATACCAAATGGCATAAATATTCCATCCCCGAAATCAATTACTCCTTATTGGCAAAATGTCATGAAAAATAAAATCGTACTTATGACCATCGGGTCATTTGTCCCTGAAAAAAGAATCGAAATGGTTATTCAAGCAAATCATCAGCTAATTCAAAATAAGATTAACAATTTTATTACATTAATAATCGGCAAAGGTCCTAAAAAAAAATATTACCAAGAATTGATTCAGAGCAAACAACTACACAATAATGTATATATTATTAATGAATTACCGCCAAAGCAGTTAATTAATTTTATGGCCTGCTGCCATGTATTAATTCAACCAAGTGTGGTTGAAAGTTTTTCCATGGTTTGCCTGGAAGCAATGTCTTTAAAAAAACCATTTATTTGCACAGCTAGTACAGGTATTGCTGAATATATTACAAATGACCAACAGGGATATATAATTGATCCTGATAACCAAAATCAATTACTTGAAAAACTAACGCTTTTGATAAACGACAAGCAGCAACGCGAGAAAATGGGTCAAGCAGGTTATTTGACTGCTCAAACATTAACTTGGGATAAAATTATAAATAAAACTATTTATATTTACCGTAATCTCACAAATAATGGATAAAAAAACTCTTATTATTACAACTTATGCCCCTCCGATGATGGGCGGGCCCATGATTTTATATAACCTACTTTCCAAGTTTCCGAAAGATAAATATTCTTTTTTAACTGGATACTCGGCCATTAAAACACAACCGCATGACAATAAATACTGGCTAGATTGTGAATATTACTTTTATGATGAACCTCATAAAACCAAACGAGACATGATTAATGAGGATAATGCTCAAAAACATTCAGGAACGATTGTTAAAAAAGCAAATACAAAATGGTGGGCACCAATATCAAAAATTATCACGAAATTATTGTATATTAAACGGATTGATCTTCTGGTAAATATGTTTTTACAGTTAGTGGTTGTTGTTCGCCAAGGCGTTAAAGTAGTAAAGCAAAATAAAATTGATGTACTAATTGGCATTTCCGGAGATGGGCTTGCCCTGATATCAGCCTATATAATTCATAAAATCACTAAAAAGAAATATAAAATATATTTGTTTGACATTTATAAAGGCAACAAGTATTCACCTTCAATTAGATGGCTAGCGAATTTTATTGAACCACTCTTGGTTAGAAATGCCTCAAAAATTATTGTCACCAATGAAGGCACCATGAACCTATATAAAAAAAGGTATGGCAATATTCCCATTGAAATAATTCATAATGCAATTTTTTCAGATAATTATGAAGGGCTAAATAGTGAATATGACCCTGTTGAACCTTATAATATTGTATTTACTGGCCATATCTATTGGGCGCAAGAGCAAAGTGTAATTAATCTCATTAACGCAATCAGAAGAATTAATAAAATCCAAGTTAACCTAAAATTGTATTTACCAAAATGCCCTGATAGTATTAAAAAATTAATCAAAAATTATAATAATATAATCATCTCTAAAGCATCCCCGGAAGAAATACCGGCTATCCAAAAAAATGCAGATTTACTATTCCTTCCGCTATCATGGGATACAGATGCTCCGGAAATTATTCAAACCGCAACGCCTGGTAAATTCACTGACTATTTAATTGCGGGAAGACCGATGTTAGTACATGCGCCTGAATACGCCTATGTTTCACAATATGCAAAAGAAAATAAATTAGGTCTTGTAGTTGATGAAAATGATATATCATTATTGGCAAAAGCTATTGTTGATTTTTTTAAAAATCCAAAACAAGCAAAGACTTTTATTCATAACTCAAAAGAAACTTTTTATAAAAATCATGATCTTGATAAAAATGCGAAGATTCTAGCTGATATAATTGATGAATAAAAAATAATTTAAAAAGCTACAATTAAAATGGTATTGATTACTAGCATAAATGTGTTATAATACAACAAATATTGAATCTAAATATTTAAACCATTTCTATGAAAATTACTACAATTTTGGGTACTAGGCCAGAAATCATCAGGCTCAGCAT
>Ga0180007_10002380_pt1 | contig 22593 bp, 27 predicted proteins | sample MM_PC_MetaG_FD_121122 | JGI IMG/M metagenome (GOLD analysis project Ga0180007, IMG submission 121122) | Groundwater microbial communities from the Aspo Hard Rock Laboratory (HRL) deep subsurface site, Sweden - MM_PC_MetaG | ecosystem: Environmental > Aquatic > Deep subsurface > Groundwater... | reverse complement strand
GACCAATATTTTGTCCAGTTGGTTTGATTAGTCGGATGCAAAGGATAATTTGCCACATCCTCTCCCCCGGACCAATCGGTCTGCGTCCATTGATATGTGACGCTGGAAGTGAAATATATTCTATAAAAAAAGAATGTTCCCAAGCCGATTATACAAGCAACAAAAAACAAACCGACAATCCTCTGCCACTTTTTGTGGAAGAATTTAATATTTAACTTAATCGGCAATTTCGGCAACTTTGGATGCCACTCCAGATGCCAATCAAGATTCTCACGGCAAAACTTTACCAAATCAAGTTTGACTGCCCAGCCGAAATAGAGGGGCAAAACCAGTCCTTCTTTCTGCGCTTCCAGTTTTCTTATCTTGCCGCCCCTTTTGGGCTTTTGCGGCTCAAAGCGCGTGTGGCGGAGAAATTCTTTCAGCCACGCTCTGGTGGTAATCCATTTTTTATTGATTTTGATTGCCTGCAGTTTCCCGCTCTTTGCCAATAAACTCAAATAAGCAGAGGAATACGGCTTTCCCCGCCTGCGCAGATATCTGCCGGCTTCTTGGAGCGATAAATATTTTTTTCTGAAGATTATCACAATAGCAAAATAACACCTCTGCTTCTTCGGCAGGACTTAATTTTTCTTATTCCGTTTTATTTATTCTAATCTAATTTTTTCAAAAACACAAAGCAAAAATAGTGGAGAAATAGCGGAAAACAAAAACCCCCGCTGGTGGAGGCCTTGGATTAAAATTAAAAGAAAAAGAAAAAAATCTACTTCAGCGCCTTCTTCAGATATTCGTTTGACTGGCTAATGAAATATTCTTTAAGGATAAGGAGGACTTGGCAAAAATCTCCAATACTTTCTTTTGAGTAGAATTCAACTCGTTCATATTTTTTCTTTTTTGAAGTATAATTCAAGCATTATTCTTTTACCCGGGTCAAGTCGTTTTTTGAGTTTTACAAAATATCTTTTGACGATTTCTTTTTTTAAGCCCGTCCAATCGTCATAATTGATTTTTCTTGCCAAATACCAAAGCCACTGCCTTTCATTTTCGGGCTTCCACCTCTTTGGCAAGTTATAATCCCAATTTTTCATATCTTCTCTTACTTTATCTGTTTTAACCTATTTTCATCTATTTTAATCCAAAACCGCTCAAAATACAAAATCAATCTGGGGAAAACAAAAACCCGAAATCTATGACTCGGGCGAAATAAAATTGATTCCATTTTTCCACCACTCTCAAACTTATTGATAATGAAGGGGAAAAATTTTCATGCTTTAAAATGTGAAGAACGCCCTAACCCTTTCTCTATACTCTTGAGAAATCCTTTATTATAAAGTCCTGTCTTCCTAAGGGCCTTAATAACTTCTTTGGCTTTTCGAGTCGGAGGAGGAGCAAAAATATCTCCTTCCATTAACTGACGCAGATATTCATAACGGAGGGCTCTATCTACTAATCGCTGATATTCTGTTTTTAAAATAGTAACGGTAGCCATATATTTTATTCTCTCATTAATTCTATGTTTCCATTATATTCCTTAACCAAAACACGTCAACCTCCCCGCCCTTTAGGGCGGGGAGGTTGACTTTTTTAGTTGTGATTTTGATTTTTGCCTTTTGACTTTTAATTTTATTCTATCACCCTGTATTTCACAATCGCCCAAAGCCCGCGCAACCCGTCAACCCAATAAAGTTTCTTTCCTTCTTTTTTATTTCTCGGATAATAACGAATCGGCACTTCCATAATTTGATGTCCTTTTCTCACCACTTTGGCGCTTACTTCCTCGCAAAAATTAAAATTATCCTCTTTTAATTCAATTTCGTTTTTTAAAATATTTGCCTGGAAAACCTTGTAGCAAGTGTTCACATCTGTAATTTTTGCGCCATACAACAAATTAAAAGCAAGGGTTAAAAATCGACCGCCCAGATAAAAACCAATGGACGAAATTTCGTTTTTTTGCAAATTTCTGGAACCATACACCACTTTCGCGCCCTTATTTAAAAACGGCTCTATAAGAACGGGGTAATCGTTCGGGTCATATTCCAGGTCCGCATCTTGAATAATAATTAACTCGCCGGTTGCCGGCTTAATTCCGGTTTTGATGGCTGCTCCTTTGCCTTTGTTTTCGGAATGAACGAGAAGAGTAAAATCCAGAGATTTTTTCAGCTCTTCTAAAATTTCTCTTGTCCTGTCCTTTGAGCCATCATCAACCACAATAATTTCTTTTTCAATATCTAAAGGCAAATCACTAATCCGCCTTAAAATCTCGGCTATGGTCTCCTCCTCGTTAAATGCTGGAATGATGATAGATAATTTCATCTAAAAAATTACTGAACAATTATTGTTTTTCCTCCTATTATATCCCCTTCTTTTACTTTAACTTTTTTCTCAACATACTTTCCGATTTTTATTATGTAATCATCAGCAAACACAGAATATTTTGTGCCTCCTTCTTGCCAGCCGTCCTTCCCTTCCGTGGAATAAGGAACGACAAACTCATATTTTCCGTCTTCGGCTAAGGTCTCTTGGCTATAGGTAAAAATACGATTCTGGTTCGTCTTTATTTCGGTAGAAATAACCACCTTTGCCTCGTCTGCCGCCCGGCCGGAGATGACTGCGCCCGGCACATATTCAAACACCTTTACCATTTTCACCCCGCCATTTTTCTCTTCTTGAAGGCGCGAATCCCTGACTTTAGTATCCGACTCATACACCAAACGAAAATGAGTTAATAAGGGAATCGTCTTGTTTTGTCCCCCCTCATATCCTCTGCCATCCAGATACTCTAAGCGGGCACAGATGGTTTGGTCATACAATGATTTGGCTTTTCCAGCGCTCGCTCCTGCGGTAAAATAAAAATCATCTATCTGGTTTGTCCATATCGCTTTGCTTCTAAAGCCGGCATAAGCATTACAACTGCCATCATCAGTGATAATATATTTTGTTTTAAGCAAATCCAGAATCGCTGCTGCCCTCGCTTCATTTAAAGAAAGGAAAAAGTCCACTTCTCCGGGCTTGCCCGGCTCGCTCACGCCCTGTTGAAAAGGATTGGCGTTGGGAATCCGATGGGCGTAATAAGTAATCATGTGCCCCATATCCCACGAAGCCATTATGCCGTAGGCGCCATCGGAATAAGGATACGGGTCAATCCTTTTTGTCTCTGGATTATACTTCGGCTCTTGGTAATAATCATAATAATCCAAGCCCACCTCAGGGGTATTCTCTCTCACCCAATCCAATGTCTCGTATAGGTCATTATTCCGGCCGATGGCTCCGCTTTCCGCGGTTCCTAAAGCGCTTTGAAAAATCGCCGGAAGATTATCGGGAAACCTGTCAAATAGATTAAGGGGGAAGGGATAGAATATAAAAAAGATTAGGTTCGCCAAAAGCAAAACGCCTCCTATTTTCAAAAAAAACGAGGCCTCTTTTATCCGCGCGGAAATCCTGAAAGAAGACAGGGCTGTTTTAATCCCCCACCAAGCCAAAAATCCGCAAAGCAGAGAAACATTAATTGCCAAATAATAACTGAATCGGTTCTGGCCGGTGGCAGGAATAATAACGCCGGCGACCAAAAGAATAACAATTGTCCAAATAAGAATTAGTAAATCCTTGATATCTCTTCCTTTTATAAATCTATACAAAATAACTGCTAAAGCCAGCAGGGAAATATAGAAAAGATAAAAAAAAGAATTAAACGCCCCGGCCATTCCCAGAGGGCTCATTTCTCCCACCACCTCTCTCGCGAACTCGTTCCTGACCATCCCGACTTTTGTGCCCGCGGCTAAACTTAAAAGCCCGTTGTAAACTATCGGAAGCGAAAGTTTTAAAATGGCTAAAAAAACAAGGCCAAAAAACAATAAAGCCAAGGGGAAAGCGTAGCGATGAATCTTAAATTTTTTAAACAGCCGCGCTATGCCTCCTATGATTCCGAATCCCAAAATGCCTAAAAGAAGAGCCGCCAAATGCCTAATATCATAAATCGCTGCCCAAAAAATATCCGGATGGCTGAAGTGCGGAGATATCATTATCAGGGCAATTAGAAAAAAAACAGACCCGGATATTAATAGCCAGTCCTCCTTCTTGTTTTTCAGAACATACTGGAAGATGTAATAAATTCCTATGAGAGCGGCGATGATAAACAAAAACAAGACCGCTCCGTTCCAAATGAGGAAATACAGCCCCAACAGAAATCCCAAAAGGATATTATAGCCCCAAAATTTCTTATCTTTAATCAAAACATTGATATCGCTTCCTTTCTTTTTCACAAAATCTGCCAGACAAACAAAGCAGAGAATTGCCAATGTTGAGAAAAATACTTCCGCCTGATGATGGTCGGTGGCGCCAAGAAGCGAACGGAACAAAAACGGCTGAACAACTGCTATTAAAAAAGCGGCGATAATTCCCGCCCATTTTGACCACAATTTTTTGCCTAAAAAATATAAAAGAAAAATTGTTAAACTGCCTAAAACCGCCGGGAAATAAGGGGCAATGCTGTTAATTGCTTCAAGGGTGGGCTTAAAACCGCTGAAAAGGAGAATAAATCCGGCCAGCAATTGGTCGTAAAGGGGTCCGAAATGAATGTGCGTGCCATAAGGGAAATAACTGTAAGGGTCAAAATAGATTCTATTCGGGAAATGTCCGCCTAAAAGCATATTCTCCACCAACCGCATATGATAAACCCCGTCATCCGCCGCGTATTTTATCGGCTCCTGAAAAACTTCGTCGTAGGGATAATAAGTTCTTAAAAACAAGGCGAAAGTGAAAATTAAAATCAGCAATCCTGGAATCAAAATCTTGGCCCTGATTTTGGATTGGGTAACCAAAAATTTTCTTAATCGTTCCTTGTTGATATTTATTCTCATTTCTTTATCTTAATGAATTGATATCAATTGTTTTTCCCTTGTTTTCTATTGTATATTATCCGCCAAAAAAATCAAAACCCCATTTCACCAAAAAGGACCAAAATGGGGTCACCAAAATGGGGTCAACTCTATTTTTATTCCCTTCGCGGCCTTCCCCTCCCTCTTAAGGCTCTAATTTTAAACTTCTCTTTCATTTCCTGAACAAACTCTTTTCTCCCGAAAACTCCTTCATTCAGTTGTCTTCGAATATTTTTCAAAAACTCCTCTCCCATTAATTCCTCAACGCTCTGCCGATAAAATTCCCGTCTCTCTTCAGGGCTCTTTCCGGATTCAATATAAAATGGGTCTTCGTCTAAAATGTCTTCTATCAAAGCATTATCGTCTCCAAAAGCATAGAACTTATAACTTGACCATTGCCAGTTTTCTGGTTTTTCCGCCAGGCCGGCCCTTACAGGATTGAGCTCAACATAAAGCCCACAATGCAGAAAATAATTTTCTTTATCAATCAACGAACTTTTGTATCTGCCCTGCCAAACATGGCCTACCCCTTTATATTTCTTATTAAAATAGGTTGAATAGGCCAAACTTACTCTCATTATAATTTTTGGCAAACTTCCTTCAAGCGTTGGTTCTATCACCAAATGAATATGATTTGGCATTAAACAGAAATGATAAAGTTTAAACTTCAGCTCTTTTTTGTATCTCTTTAGTAATTTCAGAAGATAAAGAAAATCTTCCTGTCCAAGAAAGATTGCCTGACGGTTATTCCCGCGATTTATTATATGGAAGGGATAATTTTCGACAGTAACTCTTAAGGGTCTTGCCATATTATGTCATTATAACGCAACCGAGAATAAAAAATAGGGGTGACTCTTTACATCAAAAAAAATAGAGTTGACCCCATTTATTTCATTACTACCATTTAAATAGAGTTGACCCCATTTATTTCGACAGTAACTCTTAAGGGTCTTGCCATATTATGTCATTATAACGCAACCGAGAATAAAAAATAGGGGTGACTCTTTACATCAAAAAAAATAGAGTTGACCCCATTTTTTATTTTAATAATCCCTCTTTCAATAAAATAGACTTGACACCATTTTATTATAACGCAACCGAGAATAAAAAATAGGGGTGACTCTTTACATCAAAAAAAATAGAGTTGACACCATTTTTCCAATTGACACCATTTTTCCAATGGACTAATTAACCGTTCCGCAATAAATTAGGCATGCGGCTTCGTTGCCGGCGCCTCCACCCGAGGTGTGCGTGCAGGAACAGCTAGTACCCCCCACCCCACAGAAACCAGTGCAAGCCGCAGGAGAAGTAATAGTCCCAGGCCAGGTGGTGTCGCAACACCCCCATAGGACGATATAACCACTACTACAGGTACACGTAGCCGTACAAGGAGCGCCATCGCACCCGCCCGTTTTAGATTCCATCGCTAATGCCAGAGTGCCGTTAAGTATATCCGCGCTGGTGATTGTCTCGTCAAGTATATCCGCGCTAGTAATTGTTGCGTCAAGAATCGCACCCGTATCTATAGAACCAGTGGGCATATATCCCGACGCGGTTGAAATGTATATCTTGCTGGAACTTGTTGCTGTTGCGGTTCCATAGCCGTCCAGATAGCGGGCGTTGATGTCCGGGGCGCCGGTACCCACGCCCGCGGCTCTTAACCACGGCGCTCCGCCGGTCAAAATCAAAGTCGCTAAAATCACGACCGCTCCCACGCACATCCCGATTATCAGGGTATATAAAGTTTGCTTATTAAAATTGATTTTCATTAAAATATATTGTTTAATCTCTATGCATTTTTGCCTCAAGAATCCCTACTCGCCTTTCCAAAATTGCGAATTCATCAATATCCACTTTTCTTTTCAGGGAATCCTTAATTAATTCAGTATTTATTTTCACTATTTCCATATCCTCTTTTATTGACGCTATCATTTCGCCGTGCGAATCAAGCCGTGCTGACATTGATTCTATCATCTCACCGTGCGATGCTATCATTTCGCCGTGCGAATCAAGCCGTGCTGACATTGATTCTATCATTTCGCCATGAGACGCTATCATTTCACCATGAGACGCTATCATTTCACCGTGCGAATCAATTTTTGCCATTATTGATCCGTGCTGTTCCCCAATGAGTCCAATCTTTTGGTCAAAATCCTCTTTAAGCACGCTGATGTGCCTTTTTATTTCTTCCTGATGCTCTTCTAAAATAGTTTTGATGTTTTCCATTGTTCTTTTATTTTATCTCCTTGCGCCAATATCTGTCAACAAGGCCCTGTGGAAAAGTTTTTAACGCCATCTACCGAAACCCGACCTTGGTTAAAGTCAAATAAATAGTTCTAAAATTTTAATTCGAGACTTTTTTCAGTCAAAAATTTTCTAATTATATCATCTTTCGTCCGAAAACCCTTCATATAGATAACCTTTTCTGTATAATCTACATCCTTAAAATATGCCATCTGAACCCTTAATAATTTTTCATTGAATTCAGAAGAAAAAATCTTCTTAGCTTTGCTTACAATTTCATCAATTTTGCAATAATTCTTTATTATAAAATAGAAGTCAACATAATCCTTCCATTTCGCCCGTCGGCCAAGGACTTGGGCTTTCATCGCCGTTAGAGTAAGTAAATCAGGTATTTTTATTACATTCTCAAAACTCTCTGTAAAGGTTATCGGATAAGGATAACGCAGAAAAGTCAACCGAACTCCCTTAATAATCACCGTATACTGATCTTTTTGATCGGTTATTACTCTTTCAATTTTGGCAAATTTGGCAATCTTTTGCCTGATATCTAAATTATCAAACTCCTTCTTAGTAAAGAGGTCAAAATCAATAGAACGGCGGTGACCGATATGCAAGGCAATCGCTGTTTCTCCCACCAATCCAAAATCTCGGGAAAATGATTTTAGGAGAGGCAGGAGGGCAATCTGTTCTTTGGTCATTATTTCTTTATGCAGCATATTTTTTGAAATAAAGATTGAAATAATTGGCTATCTTCGGCTCGTAATTCGTCCTTTTCTTCTTCATTTGCGACCGGAAGATTGCGGCTACTTTCTTGGTGCCTAAAAGAGCCAAGAGTTTTCTTACATCATCAAAATCGCCATAGTTCAAAACAGCTTCCACGATTGCTTTTTCCGAAAGCCCTTCGGGCTCGGCTCCGTACCATACCAAATAAGGCCTTTTTCTAATGAAAACATTAAGGGTCATGGAATATTGTGCTTATTATATCATTTTACCCCTTTTGATTTGTTTTTGCAACCAACGAAAAGCGCGCTGCGCGCGCTTTTTCTTTTTTCTTGTTCAGAGATAAATCCTTAAAGTTGTCCCGGCTATTCAATAATCGATTTTTAAGATGAAAGAAAATGGGGTCAGGTCTATTTCTTGCTATTTGTATATGCCCTGGCGATGACCGATGCGAATTATCAAAATCATTAAAATTTTATGAGAAATTTCGTATAAAATTCTATAATCGCCCACTCGTAAAGAATAACAATTTTTTAAATCACCGCTTAATTTTTTGCCAAGGAAAGGATTTTTTTGCAGGTCATACATGGCTGCCCAAATATGCGAACGATATTTAAAATCTATCTTATTTAAATCTTTTTGCGCTGCTCTGGAAATTTCTATCTTATACATGCTTCGGCCTTCTGTTCGCTTTTTTCTGTAATACAAAACCCTCTTTGGCGGCAATTTTTTCTAAAGAAATAGTACGGTCTTTCTTATAATCTTCTCTTGCCTTTTCTATGTCTTTTTTCCAGTTAGGGAAGACATTCATTATTTCTAAGGTTTCCTGCCAAGATTCAAAATCCTGGGCAGACATTATAACTGCTTTTGGCCTACCCTTGTCAGTTAAAGTATAAAATACTGACGGCCTTTGCACTTCTTTGGTAAGTTGAAAAATTTTTTTTCTGGCTTCTGAAATTGGAATAGTGGTTTTTGTGCTCATATATTTATTGAGATTATTATAATTATTATATGTACACAATAGCGTACATCATATAACATGTCAAGAGAACGAACACAAAAGCGCTGAGTGCTTCTGTGTTCGTATGCTTTTTTGTGGTGAAAATGAAAATGAGGTCAGGTCTATTTTCTTTGTTTTACCAATATCCTCACCCCCATGACTGGGCACTAAGGTGAACCTTCCATCTTGGTGTTTGAAACAAATATGCGCCCCTTTGCGACGCACTTCATAAAACCCTAATCGTTTCAAAACTCTGATAATATCCTTGGATCCTTGGATTTAAGGGTTGACAAACGTCCACTCATACTTCTAATGTTTCAAGTCCAACAAAACTCGGCTCGTAGGCAAACTCCCTAAGTCGTCTGCGGTATTGAGAATCATATTTTGCCACTTCTAAACAGAGTAAAATGGCTTCCCTAACTCTTGTGCTAAGCTCTGATAAACTTCTGGATTGAGTATAGCATCCCGGAAGAGAAGGAACAGAAGCTACAAAATATCCGTCTTCATCTTTTTCAATGATAATTTTGAAGTGTCTTTTTTAGCCATATTTTTCTTCAAAATAATATTAATTTTGATAAATTCTTAGAGTTGTTCCGACTGGTCCTCTTAAATTTTGTATTCAAAATTTTGGAGGACTAATCGATTTTTAAGATGATTCGATTAACACCTTACGGTTAAAAGCAGATATCTCAACCTTTAACCATAGTCGACACTCTACCTCTTTAACCCTGAAAACAAGATTAAAAAGATAAAGATTGTGTGATCTACGGACAGCTTCCGCTACCCGTGCCTTGTTACGACTTCACCATTATTACTGGTCTTACCTTGGGCCCGCCAAAGGCGGAACTTCGAATACTACCAGCTCTCTTGGTGTGACGGGCGAAAAAAGTGACATTAAGTTTGTCCTTCGTTCCTACCGTACGTGCAGATTTCCCGCATACGGCGGAGGCCTATTTATGCATTTCTCTTTTCAATTTCTTGATTTTTTCTAATCCTTTCTGATTAAGATGCTCTTTTTTATTCACTATATCTAACACCTTACAAAAAATCTCGAAATCTTTTTTCTTCTGACTATGTAATGGATTTTTCTTGAAGAGAGGAACAACCTTCTTGTTTAACTCATCAATTTTTCTTATCTGGAAACGATAATTATTTCTTTGATTCTCGCGATATTCTTTTTGGAAATAGACATTACCACACCCAAAGAATTTTTTAACTTCTTTAAGTAAGGGTAATTCATCTTCTCTCATTTTTATCGCATAATAACACTCTACCCTAGGATTCTGTGTTATCTTTTTGCGTTTCCAGATATATACAAGAAACGTTCCCTCTCCATCAGTCAATCCAATTATATAATCTCTTGAAAGCATAGATAGGTTAAGCCCTTTCCCGGTACATAATAAGATGTGGGTACTATGGCTTAGCTGACTTCTTTATGGCTTATAACTTAATTTTACCACAAAGATCTCTCTGGGTCATTTATTATACTTTTCCCCGCATCCCATTAGCTCGTGTTGTTAATCTTCCCTATGCTCACCACCCAGTCCATAGGTCGATAGAGCTTTTAAAAAATGGGCTACGGTTTGCTTCCAGGTCCTTCGCCAAATTCCTCACGAAATTTGACTACCTTTCAACTACGCCTCATAGACGATGATTTATGAGGGAGCAGATTTTAACTGCTTAGAATTAATAAACTGCCAGACGCTTTACGATGTGAGTACAAGACCCAGGAACATATTCATCGCGACATAGCTGATTCGCGATTACTAGCGATTCCGGCTTCACGGGGGCGAGTTTCAGCCCCCGATCCGAACTACGATTGGTTTTTGGGATTAGCTCCGCCTTGCGGCTTGGCAACCCTCTGTACCAACCATTGTATCACGTGTGCGGCCCAGGGCATCAAAGGGCCATGCTGACTTGGTGTCATCCCCACCTTCCTCCACATAAGATGTGGCGGTCCCCTGTGACACTTGTAACACAGAGTAGGGGTTGCGCATGTTACCCCATTTAAGGGAGCACTTCAAAGCACATGCTGACAACAGCCATGCAGCACCTGTACTAATGTCCTTGTGGGTAGTCCCGACTTTCATCGGGATTTCATTAGTATGTCAAGCCCTGGTAAGGTTCCTCGCTTATCGTCGAATTAAGCCACGTGATCCACCGCTTGTGTGGGTCCCCGTCTATTCCTTTAAGTTTCAGCCTTGCGGCTGTACTCCCCAGGCGGGACACTTAACGCGTTAGCTTCGCCACTGAAAGGGTCGACACTTCCAATAGCCAGTGTCCATAATTTACAGCGTGGAGTACGAGGGTATCTAATCCTCTTCCATGCCCACGCTTTCGTTTCTCAGCGTCAGGATCGCTCTAGTTGAATGCCTTCGCTTTTGGTGTTCCCCTCGATATCAACGGATTCCACCCCTACACCGAGGGTTCCATCAACCTCTAACGTCCTCTACCCTACCAGTTTTTTCTACGACTCCAAGGTTAAGCCCTGGAGATTTGATAGAAAACCCAATAGGGCGCCTACAAACGCTTTACGCCCAGTAAATCCGGATAACGCTCGGGGCTCACGTATTACCGCTGCTGCTGGCACGTGATTAGCAGCCCCTTATTCCACTGGTACCTTCACTCGTGCCTCGCTTCCGCTCGGCACTCGTTCAATTTAACAACTAAACAAACACTTCGCTTAAACAATTTAACAAATTTTATGTTCATTTGCTTAATTGTTTAATTGTTTAATTGCTTAATTGAGTTCGTGCTGAACGAAAGTGAGGCACGAATTATTCTCAGTTAAAAGAAGTTTACACCCCGCAGGGCTTCATCCTTCACGCGGCGTCGCCTCGTCAGCCTTTCGGCCATTGCGAAGGGTTCTTGACTGCTGCCTCCCGTAGGAGTAGGGTCCGTATCTCAATACCCTTGTTGGCGGTCGGGCTCTCACCCCGCCTACCCGTCATTGCCTTGGTGGGCTATTATCTCACCAACTAGCTGATAGGCCGCAGACCAATCACTAAGTGGAATCTTGCGAAACCTTTACCCTTTGATTGCTCGCAGGGACCATCAGGAATTAGTCCCGCTTTCGCGGGATTATGCCTGTCTTAGTGGGATGTATCTACGTGTTCCTAACCCGTTTGCCACTATCGCTCACGCCTCGCTATGCTCGGTGTTCGCTCAATTTAACAACTAAATAAACGCTTCGCTTAAACAATTTAACAAATTTTATGTTTATTTGCTTAATTGTTTAATTGTTTAATTGCTTAATTGAGTTCGTGCCGAACGCAGTGAGGCGCGAACGATCGTTTGACTTGCATGCCTTATCCACGCCGCTAGCGTTCATCCTGAGCCAGGATCAAACTCTCAAAAAAAAGAAAAGAATAGTCGGAACAACTCTAAAAATTTATCTTCTGCTAACTATTCAATTTTTAAAGAACCTGCGTATTTTTCTACGCTATATCATATTGTATTCATTCCCAAAAAATTGTCAAGTGATATAATGATTGTAATGTAATAATATTCCTTCCTTCCCGCCTCTCATTACTAATTACTAATTACAAATTACTTCTTCTCTCCCCTACCCTATCCCCTGCCTCGCTCTCTCGTTGAAATTAAAAGAGAGGGGAGAGGCGTCCGAATTTTCAATTTTCAATTTTCAATTTTCAAAATCTAAAGATTAAAATGATTAATGATAAATAAAATTATGGAAAAAGATTTGGCGATTGCCGTTGACATCGGCGCCACAAATTTGCGAGCCGGCATTGTTTCCAAGAACGGAAAAATTTTAAAGCGCTTTGAAACCCAGACCCCAAAAATCAAAAATAGGCCGAATCTTTTAATCAGCACAATTATTGTTCTGATAAATTCCCTTTTGGAGCATTACGACAAAAAAAGAATTTTAGGAATAGGCGCAGCAGTAGCCAGTCCTATTGACCCGAAAAAGGGAGAAATAGTCACTCCCCCTAATTTGCCCTATAAAGAAGTTCCAATTGTAAAACCATTAAAAAAATATTTCTCTATGCCGGTCATAATTGCCAATGACTGCACGGCCGCGGTTTGGGCGGAAAAACATTTCGGCGCAGGCAAGGCCTCAAAGAATTTCGTTTATCTCACTATTTCCAGCGGCATAGGCGCAGGCATTATTGCGGACAACCATCTTTTGACCGGACATAATGAAAACGCGGGGGAGGTCGGACATTTTATAGTGGACACAACATATAACCTCCCTTGTCCGTGTAAAAAGGGCACAGGACACTGGGAAGGGTATTGTTCCGGCAGTGATATGCCTTTTTTCTTAAAAATCTGGTTAAAGTCCGAAAAAATTAAAAAGAAATATGCGGTCAAAACATCAAAGGACATTTTTGATTTGGCCAAAGGCAAAGACAAAAATATTCTAAGCTTCCTGAAAGAAATCGGAAAAATAAACGCCAGGGGAATTTCCAATATAATCGTTGCCTATAATCCGGAAATAATTATTATGGGCGGAGCAATTGTTTTGAATAATCACGCCTTGATTATTCCGGAAATAAAAAAGAATATTGATAAATTTCTCGCTCCCCCGAAAATCATCATCTCTCCTTTAAAAGAAAACGCCTGTCTTTTAGGCGCGGCCTCTCTTATCTTTTATCCTGAAAAATAGTTTTGTTTATAAATATTTGTAAATATCGTGTTTGCCGACGGAGATAAACAAAACATCTCCATTGGGCATTCTTTTAAATATAATTCTATAATTTCCAGTAATAGAAACAGACCAAAGACCCTCTAATTTTCTGCACAATCTGTATAATCGCAAAGATGGATGCAGCGGATTTTCCCGAAAAATCTTTTCTTTTTTTACCGCCAAAGCAATAATTTCTCTCGGCAATACCCTTAATTCCTTTATAAATTTGCGGGAGTAATAAATCCGCTTAATAATCATAAAAGTTCGGACAATGATTTGGCTGTCACCGCCTTTCCTTTTTTATATTCCTCCTCCGCTATCTTTACTGAATTTAATAGTTGTCGCTCGGAAATCAAATCTTTGTCAATCTCAACCAATCTTCTGATGTAACTGCTCACGGAAGAAAATCCTCTCTTTCGCGCTAATGATTTGACCTCTTTGGTAAAATCTTTGGGCAAAGATAAACTGATAACTTGGCGCATATATTTTACGTTAATGGTTGTAATTTTATTGTAATACTTCTGTAATACATTTGTCAATAGTTTTCACGAAAGACTATCTCTTTCCTGATTTGAGAAATAATGTTTTCCATATTTCTCATTTTAAAACAAAATCGCCGATTCGGCGACATTTGTTTTGAAAGACATAGCCGGGGAGAGGACTTGAACCCCCAAACCTTGGCTTTACAAAAGCCCTGCTCTGCCATTGAGCTACCCCGGCGGGATTATTTCTGGATTATTTTTTATCTATTTCCCCCCAATAATCGTCTTTGAATTTTTGAGAGTGGGAGACCTTTCGCAGATAATGGTCCGCCTTCCTTTCCCCTTTGAGAAATAAAATTTTTGTTTTAATCAGCGCTTTTTTCATCAACTTCTCGGTGCTGAATCCGTTAGCCGGCCCCAATCCTGCCATCTTTTTCCTCAATCGCTCTCTTAACGGCTCGTGGGTAGCGGCCCCGCTGACAATAATCTCCGCGGTCCTTAATTTAGGCCACTTGCGGATGACAATAAAAAGCATTCCGCCGAAACTGACCACTAAAATTATTAAAGCCGCCAAATTAAGCATATTATTAACTTTATTATATCTTTGTTAGATTATCTCTCAAAACGGATAAACCTCGCCAAAATTATATTCTCCCCGATCTTGGCGATATTATCGTTAATTAAATCCTGAATGGTTTTGTCCGCATCTTTCACATACGGCTGTAAAAGCAGGCAGTTCTCCTTCCTGAATTTATCAAGTTTTCCTTCAATTATCTTTTCCATTATCTCTTTGGGCTTCTTTTCCTTTGCCATCTGCGCGCGATAGACCTCTTTTTCTTTTTCAATGACTTCTGCCGGGATGTCTTCCGCGCTTAAATATAAAGGATTCATTGCCGCTGTATGTAAGGCGATTTCATGCGCCAATTCCTGAAAATCTTTATTCCTCGCGACGAAATCGGTTTCGCATCTCAAATCAATCAGCACGCCGATTTTTTTATTGGCATGAATGTATGCCTCTATAATCCCCTGACTGGTTCCTCTCCCGCTTCTCTTGCTTGCCAATTCCTGCCCCCATTTCCTTAGAAGTTCTTTGGCTTTCTCCGCGTCCTGCCCTGCTTCTTCAAGGGCTTTCTTGCATAAAGCGAGAGATACGCCTGTTTCTTGGCGAATTTTTTTAATTACTTCTATCATATTATTTTTTGCCTTTGGTTCCTCTATTTTCCAAAATAACGAATTTAACCTTTTCTAAAATGTATTTTACCGCCGTTATGGCGTCATCATTGGCCGGAATCGGATAATCCACCTTGGTCGGGTCAACATTGGTGTCCGCAATCGCAATAATTTTAAGTCCCTTCATTTTCGCCTCTTTTATCGCCAAATCGTCCTGGCGCATATCAAGAACAAGCAAAGCATCAGGCATTTTTTCCATATCTTTTATTCCGCCGAACTTTATCGCCAACCGGCTCAATTCCTTGTCAAATTCAAGCTGTTCTTTTTTGGTGTATTTCTCCAGCTCTCCGCTCGCCTTCTTCTGCTCAATGTCTTTAAAATACTCAATTCTCTTGCGGATTATTTTAAAGTTCGTGAGGGCTCCGCCTATCCATCTCTGGACCACATAAGGCAAACCGCACGCTTCCGCTGTTTCCCGGACTATTTTTTTGGTCGGAATCTTGGTGCCGACCAAAAGAATCGTCTTGCCTTCCTGGGTGAGCTCTTTGATACAATCCAGCGCTTTAATAAGAAACGCTTTGGTTTGCTCAAGGTCAATGATATTGATATGGTCGCTTCCTTTTACGCCCAAGATATACGGCTTCATCTTGGGATGGCATTTGGAAATGCGATGGCCGAAATAAACGCCGGCCTCAGCCATTTCATCAACACTGATGCCGTAGTCGGATTTTTTAGCTTTTGCAGTTTCTTTTTCTGGCATAAATATAATTGCAGAAATTTAAAGATTAAAGTATCCCCAATATATCACTAACCAAGAATTAAATCAAGAGTTTGCGGTTGACAGAACTTTAATTTCTGATAATATATTGTTATATGGCTACCCCGACACAGAATTTTGCGGAGCAGCAAAGAAATTTTTACTTAAACAAAAATGGCAAAGAAGAATATACATCCGCAATATTATCCCAAGGCGAAGGTCCGCTGTTCCTGCGGGAACACTTTTGAAGTCGGCTCGACAAAGGAAAACATCGAAGTAGAGGTCTGCTCCGGCTGCCACTCTTTTTATACCGGCAAGGAAAAAATGATTGACGCAATGGGGCAAATCCAGAAATTCAAAAAGCGGATGGCAAAAAAGGAACAGATGAAGAAAAAATAACTCTGCTAAAACACAAAAACCCGCCCCGGGCGGGTTTTTGTGTTAAAATGAGATAGGGACAAATTTTCAATTTATAATTTTCAAACTCCAATCAAATCCCAATTTTTAATTTTCAAACAAGCCCTAACTATAAAAAATCCAAGCTATTTTATCCCCTTACTTTTAACTGCAATTTTTAACTTTGGACTTTTAACTTTGATTAATTATGAAAAATCTGAATAAAATTAAACAAGAATATCTGGCTGTTCTAAAACAACTCAAACAAGTTGAACAATCTTTGGATTGGGAGGAGTTTGGCAAATTAAATAAACAGAAAGAGGCGTATGCTTCGCTTATCCAAAAACAAGACGACCTGGAAAAAATCAACAGCCAGCTCGCTGAAGCTGAAAAAATACTCACAACCGAGAAAGATATTCAATTGGTTGCTTTGGCCCAGGAAGAAAAGGACAATCTTTTGAAACAAAAACAAAAATTGGAGAAGGAAATTGAAAAAGGGCTTAAAGAAATCAGCGGAGAAGGAGAAGAGCCAAACGCGATCATTGCGGAGATCCGGGCCGGCGCCGGCGGAGAAGAAGCGGCTCTGTTCGCTTCCGCTCTTTTTAATATGTATTCCAAATATGCCGAATCCCAGGGATGGGAAGTAAAACTGCTTGACCAAAACCAAACAGAAATCGGCGGATTTAAAGAGGTTATTTTTCAAGTTACCGGAGACGGAGCGTTTTCCAAGATGAAAAACGAAGCGGGCGTCCATCGGGTTCAGAGAATCCCGACCACGGAAAAAGCGGGCCGAATCCACACTTCCACCGCTTCAGTGGCGGTCTTGCCCAAGCCGAGCAAATCCCAAATCCAAATCAAACCGGATGAAATTCAAATAGACACTTACAAATCCTCGGGCGCCGGCGGTCAAAATGTCAATAAAAGAGAGACCGCCATAAGAATTACCCATCTGCCCACTGGATTAGTGGTTACTTCCCAAACAGAAAGAAATCAGCTCCAAAACAAAGAAAATGCCCTCTCTATTCTCCAAGCCCGACTTTTGGAAAGGCAAATAGAGGAACAAGCCCAAAAACAGGGCTCAACCAGAAAGGACCAAATCGGCCAGGCAATGCGGGCGGAGAAAATAAGGACCTATAATTTTCCGCAGAACAGAATCACCGACCACCGAATCAAAAAAACCTGGCACAACTTAGAACAAATTATGGCCGGAGATTTAAATGATATTGTCAACGAATTAGAGAAAAACTGCTAAAGATTTCTTATTAAATCCAAATGTCAAAATCCCAATGTCAAATCCCTTCGACAGGTTCAGGGCAGGCAAATCCAAATGACTCAATGTCAAAAGAATACATTTCTTCAATTTGGATTTTGAACTTGATTTGACATTTGAACTTTGGGTTTGGGATTTTAAAAGACGCCTTCCTCTATCCATTTCTCCCATTCCGAAGCGTTTTCCATCACCTGATTTCGGTACGAATAGCCGCCAGCTGCCTTGCAGCGGCTGGTCATAACGCTTGTCCCGCACAGGTAGGCGGTTACCGCGCCTACTTCCTTTTGAAGTTTCTGACTGCCCGCTCCCCAATCGCTCAAATAAAGACCGGCGGCCAAGAAAGCGTCTTTAACTCTCCACGGATTAGCGGTCCCCCCAAGAATATTTTCCACCTTCTTCTTATACCCCTTGTCCGGATTAGAGGGATTCAACCAGGTATTGGGCATAAACTGGGCCGGGCCCATTGCCCCTCCCCATTGAACCTTGCCTCCGTTGATAGAACAGGAAATCGGCGTTGTTTCCGCCTTCATTCCCAACTCTTCCGTAATTTGTAAAAATGCTTCCCACTGGCTCGACTGCATAACTTCCTTCCAGCCAATATCCGGATATTTGCAATATGAATGAGTGGAACAATTGCATTGCCCGACATTTTTTCCGATGGCTGATTCGGTCTGCAATAATCCCAATAAAAGAGCGGGCCGCACACCGGTTGCTGTTTCTACATATTTTGCCATGGCATAGGCCTCTTCATAGCTCGGCGCTTCTTCTTCTGAAACCTGCGCCAATTGGAATATTCTTTTTCTTATTTCGGACGCTTTCGCTTGAGTTTCTTTAAGGTAGGCCTGATATAAATCCTCTCTGCCTTTTGTTGTTTTCAAAATGGACTCCTGCTCTTGCTGTAGTTTCTGGCTCTCTTGTTTCTGTAAAATGTTAACCAAAACCACCTGCTCAAGCTCCCCCTTCTCTTTGGTAAGCGCTGTTTCTTCGTCTTCCAACTCAACCTTTAATGACTTAATGTGCCCCAATAATTCCTGGTTCTTTATATTCAACGCTTCCAGGGCCGCCAGCTCGTCAAAAAAATCAGACAATTCGTTCTCAGCCAGCATAATTTCCAAAAGAGAGCGCTGGTCCTGTTCGTAAATTGTTCTCAACAGTTCTGCCAGCTTTGATTTTGAATCTTCAATCTGCACTGCGCTTACTCCGATTGACGCTTGAGTGTCACTGATTTGCAAATTAAGGTCCTTAATCATCAAATTGCTTTTATAGATTTCATTATTCAGCCCGCTGATTTTATTTTTTAAAATAGAAATCTTATTTTGCAGGGTCTTGGCTTCTTTTTGCGTTTCATCCACTTTATCTTCATAATAAGAACTCTGCGATTGGTAGTAATCCAAACATTTATTAAGGGCCTCCTGGCATTGTTCCCGGGACAATGTTCCGCATCCGCCGTTGCTGTCGTCTAACAAGGTTTGGCAGGTTTTTGCCAAATCCTCTGCCCCGAAAACAAGAGCGCTCTGGTTGCATAAAGGATTGATGCCAGTGAGTATGGAAAATAAAAAAGACACCAATAGTGTCCCGCTCATTGCTGAAAAAATCTTGTTTTTGTGATAAATAATCATCATACAATATTCTATCACAAAACCCCTTTTTTGTCCCTTTTTTGTCCCTTTTTTGCTTGTTTAATCCTTTTCTTTTGACTCTTTTCCCGGCGCTTCCTTTTCTCCTCCTTCTTTTCCTTCTGCTTCCGCTTCCTCTTCTCCTTTCTTGACCATTCCTTCTATTTCTTCAATCTTCTCTTCAATCGGCTTCTCTAATTCTTCCTCAACCTTGGTAGGCGCCGCCACCAAAACCAGAACCTCGTCCGGGTCTTTCAAAATTTCCACTCCCTCCGGCACCACCAAATCCTTCACAAAAATTTCCTTCCCGATGGCATCAAGGAATTCAATATTGACCCTGATTTCATCGGGAATATTGGTCGGCAATGCTTTTACTTCCAATTCTGAAACTGTCTTGATAATCGTTCCGCCCAGTTTTTTGACGGCTGGCGATTCCCCTTCAAGAACAAGCTCAACCGCCACTTCCACTTTCTTTTCAAGATCAGGGGCGTAAAAATCAACATGAGTTATTTTTCCGGAAACGCTGTCTTTCTGGATATCGTGGACCAAAACAGAATGATTTTCTTTTTTGCCTTTTATTTTCAAATCAATCAAGGCGTGCTCCCCGGCTTCGGCAAAAACCTTCTCAAATTCTTTCGCCTTTAAGACAAGCGGGGTATTTCCTATTTTCGGACCGTAAGCAACCGCCGGCAAAAAACCCTGCCCGCGCAGTCTCTCCGCTTTCTCTCCTTTTATTTCCCGCGATTCCGCGGATAATGAAATAATATCTTTAGAAACCATAGGCGCTGGCGCTAAATACGCTGACTACTGCCCGGTAAATAGGCATCAATTCCACCAGAAAAACGATGATTACGACAATCATCGCGATTATGGTCAAAGTGTCAATTATTTTTCCAATCATAATTTTGGGGGTGATAAAACGTGATAAAATCAGCGTTATAAAATTATAGAGAAATCCTAACACAATTCAAAAAATAAATCAAGAGCTCAAGCCAACGGCGCCGTCAGGCGCCGTTGGCTTGAGAATTCTATTTGAAAAAATTATTTTACTCGCTCTCTCCGGTGTTGCTTGGAGTTGACGCCGGCGGGACATTCTTCTTTTTTGAACACTTGCAAAATCCTTTGTTGATAAGAAGGACTGCCAAACCAACTGCCAATAATGCGATTATAACCCAATATATTACATCCATAGTTTTAAAAGTTTTTGAAAAATTATCTTGAATACCGCGACCTTTTGATATTTCTTTTTGAAAACTAAAACATTCTCATATATTAGCTCCGGCTCTCATAAGCGTCAAGTGGAGAACTTTTTGACCAAATCATAGACATCGCCGGCGCCCATAATAACCACCACCTCCCCTCCTTTAATATTATTTTCAATAAATCTTTTGGCTTCCGAAAAATTAGTAAGATAAAAAATCTCTTTGTCTTCGGCCCGCTCTTTTATCGCCTCGGCCAGCTTCAGAGAGTCCACTTTTCGCTTTATCTCCCCTTCCTCCCGGCCAACCACATCATATATGGGAAGCATAATTATCTTTTTTACTTCCGCCCCTGAAAACGCTTCAACCAATTTATCAAACAAGTAATAGGTGCGTTGATATTGATGGGGCTGAAACACCGCCCAAATTTCTTTTTCCGGCCACTTTTCTTTGGCAGAAGAAAGAGTGGCGCTAATTTCCGTGGGATGGTGGGCGTAATCAGAAACAAGGGTAAAGCCTTTTTCTCCCAGGTTTATTTCATAAATCTGAAACCGGCGCCAAGCCCCTTTGTAATCAGCAAGCGCTTTTAGAGATACTTCATCCGCTATGCCAAGGGCTCTCCCGGCCATCAATGCCCCCAAAGCGTTAGAGATATTATGTTTGCCCGGAATTTTCAGAATTTCCCTAAGCGCAAAGGACTCTTCCATCTCTAAATAATAAGGGATGATATTTAGATTTCTGGCGCTTAACGCCTCCTCGATTTTTCTGGCGTTTTCATCGTCATAATTTACCACTAAAGTTCCGCTCTCCGGCAAATGATTGACATAATCGCGGAAAGCCCGGAAAATATTTTCAAAATTGCCGAAATAATCAAGATGCTCCTCCTCCATATTGGTCAGCACGATTATGCTCGGCCAGTAATTAAGAAATGACACCTGGTATTCGTCTGCTTCAATCACCAAATATTTGGACGCTCCCAAACGAAAATTGCTGTCGCCGAATTCCGCCAACTTGGTCCCCAATACCACGGTCGGATCCAATCCGGCTTGGATTAGAATATTGGCAATCATGGCCGCGGTGGTGCTTTTCCCATGGCTTCCGGAAACCGCAATAGTAAAATAATCTTTGCTTAATTTTCCCAGCGCTTGGGGATAGCTGAACAATTGGACGTTCCTTTTCCCGGCTTCCGCAAACTCTGGATTGTCTTCGCGCACGGCCGGGCTATAGACCGCCCAATCCAATCCTGGCGCCAGATTTTTGGCTTTGTGCTGACCGATAAAAACCTTGGCCCCTTTTTGCTCCAACATTTCCGTGATTTCGGAAGAAACCAAATCCGAGCCGGAAACCGCCGCTCCTTTGGCAAGATAATATTGGGCGAGGGCGGAAACGCCGATTCCGCCAATTCCGATAAAATGAATTTTCATTATGTAACGCGAATTAATAACTAACTATTATCTCCGAGCGGTATTGATTCTAATATCGCGTATTCCGCCCCGGATCGCTTCAATTCGCTTTCCATCACTTCAATAGAATTCGCTTCAAAACTTAAACCTATTTCTTCGTTTATTTCCGGCCGTTCTGCCATCGCCCGGAACTCAAATGATTTAATCCTGGCAAGCGTGATATGAGGATGAAAAGAACGATTCTCTTTCTCTTTGTATTGATAGCTCGGCAAATTAAAAAGATTATTTTCCAAATCCAACTCCAGCTTTGACAACTCCATGCTTTCCTCCATTTCAATCCAGACCAATCTGGGCGGAAATTTTTTGGGCCCGCCGGCAACCCGCCCCGGGCGGGTAGCATTGCGGGCAAGCGGGCCATAGCAAATTTTTTTCAGCTTAATGCTGAAAGGATTATGAGAAACGCAAACGCGCTTTGCTGTTTCAATGGTTTCCACCAGCTGATTATCGTCCAAATTGCCTAAAAAATTCAAAGTGATATGCAAATTATCCCGGCCAACCCATTTGGCAGGAATTTTGTATTCTTTTTCAAATCCCAATAGCCGGTCTTTGATGTTTTCCGGGAAATTAATGGCAATAAAAACTCTATGCAGCATATAATTAAACTAGCTTAAAAAAATATATGATAAGTTTAATTTCAAGGTTCTGCCGAAGGCAGGTTCTTAATACTGAACGAAGTGAAGTATCAAGGTTCTGCCGAAGGCAGGTTCTTAATACTGAACGAAGTGAAGTATCAAGGTTCTGCCGAAGGCAGGTTCTT
>Ga0180007_10002379_pt1 | contig 22596 bp, 16 predicted proteins | sample MM_PC_MetaG_FD_121122 | JGI IMG/M metagenome (GOLD analysis project Ga0180007, IMG submission 121122) | Groundwater microbial communities from the Aspo Hard Rock Laboratory (HRL) deep subsurface site, Sweden - MM_PC_MetaG | ecosystem: Environmental > Aquatic > Deep subsurface > Groundwater... | reverse complement strand
GCTGCAGGAGCTCGACAAGCCGGTGGTGCTCACCGGGTCCCAGATCGCGCTGGGCGTGATCGGCTCTGACGGCCGTCGCAACATGGTCAACGCGTTCCGCGTGGCCACCTCCGACTGCGCCGAGGTCGTCATCGTGTTCGGCAGCAGCATCATCCGCGGCGTGCGCGCCCGCAAGATCTCGGCGTTCGCCATGGAGGCCTTCGAGTCGATCAACGAGAACGCCATCGGCGAGATCGGCATCTCGATGCGCATCAGCCGGCGCGCGCTGCGACGGTCCGGCCGCCGGCTCCTGTTCACGCCCACACTGGAGCCGGCCGTGGCCCTGATTTCGGCCTATCCCGGGCTCGACCCCGCCCTCGTCGAACATGTCGTGCACACGCACAAGGGCGTGGTCATCCTTGGCTTCGGCACGGGCAACATCCCCTCCGAGGGCCCGCGTGGCCTGCGCGAGGTCGTTCGTGGGGCCACCGCGGCCGGCGTGCCGGTCATCGTGGGAACGCAGTGTGTGCTGGGCTCCACGAACATGGGGCTGTACCGCGTGGGCAAGGAGGTGCTGGAGGCCGGCGCCATCCCCTCCGTGGACATGACACCGGAGGCCACGCTGGTGAAACTGATGTGGGTGCTCGGCCAGACCCGCGACCTGGAGCGCGTGTCGTCGATGATGCTCAAGTCCTACGTCGGGGAGATAGCTCCCTGCTATGAAATCATGGAGCGATGAGCTTTCGAAATGAGTGAACTGTTCGCCGATCTGGAAGGTAAAATCCGGCATCACTTCGCCGAACCCGCGCTGCTGGAGCAGGCGATGACGCACAAGTCCTTCTGCGGTGATCCCGGGAAGGAGGCATCCATCCACAACGAGAAGCTCGAGTTTCTCGGCGATGCGGTCATCGACCTGGCCATCGCCTCGCTGCTGATGCAGTACCTCCCCGACGCCACCGAGGGCGTGCTCACACGCCGTCGGGCGTCGCTGGTCAACCAGGGGACGCTCGCGGCCAAGGCGTTGGGCCTTGGCCTGGACAACTTCCTTCGGGTGGGCAAGAGTGAGGAGTGCTCGGAGGGTCGCACCAAGCCCTCGCTGCTGTCCGACGCGTTCGAGGCGCTCATCGGAGCGCTCTACCTCGACGCCGGACTCGAATTCGTGCTCGAGCTCGCCGAGGACATCTTCTTCGAGGAGTTGTGCGTTGGCTCGGATCGCGACCAGACCTCCGCCGAGGCGCTGGGCGACTTCAAGAGCGCGCTGCAGGAGCTCACCCAGTCGGCCTACCGCCAGCTGCCCGTGTACACGCTGCTTGAGCAGCGGGGTCCCGAGCACCTTCAAGTGTTTGCCTACGAGGTCCGCGTCGGAGAGGTCGTCTGCGCCGTGGGCGAGGGCAACTCCAAGAAACGGGCACAGCAGGAGGCCGCCAGGGCCGCCCTGGAGCTGCTTCGCCAACCCGCCGAAGGGGAGAACGGGGAGACGACATGATCTGCACGCGCTGCCAGGCTGAAGTCGACGATCCGCGCGAGCCATGCCCCGGCTGCGGCGCTCAAGGCGAGTCCGTGGCATCACTAAAAGACGAAACCGGTCTCCAGTCCGGACCATACCCTCCCGACGAGGAGCCGGATCTGGCCCTCCTGGCTCGTTCGCCGCTGGCTTCATGGGTCGAGCTTGTAGACAACGCCAACATCGGATGGGGCCGGCGCGGCTATGAGAAGCTCATCGGCACGATGGTGGGCGAATACGAGGTCACCGGGTGGATCGGCGAGGGCGGCATGGGCGCCGTGCTTTCCGGCATCCAGCCGCTGATCGGAAAGAAAGTCGCGATCAAGATCCTCAAGACGCAGTTCATCTCCAATCCGGAGAGCATGAAGCGCTTCGTCGCCGAGGCCCGCGCAGTCAACGAGATCGGGCACCCGAACATCGTGGACATCTTCTCCTTCGGACAGTTCGAGGACGGCACGCTGTTCTTCGTGATGGAGTACCTCGAGGGCGCCACGTTCACAGAATTTCTCGGGCGCAACACGATCACCTACGAAGACGCGCACCTGATCCTCTCCGACGTGCTCGATGCCCTGGAAGCCGCCCACACCAAGGGGATCGTGCACCGGGATCTCAAGCCGGACAACATCTTCGTCATACAGAAAAACCCGGGGAAACGGTTCGTCAAACTTCTGGATTTCGGGGTCGCCAAGTTCACGGAGGATGGCCTGCATTCCGTGAGCACCACCACCGGCCTGCCCCTGGGCACCCCAATTTACATGAGCCCGGAGCAATGCAACGGCAGCCGGGTGGATCCGCGCTCGGACATCTATTCTCTGGGCGTGCTGATGTACCAGATGTTCACCGGACGGCTGCCCTTCGACGGCACGTTCATGCAGGTGCTCGCCGCCCACTTCATCGAGACCCCGGTGCCGCCGAGCCACTTCGCGGCCATCCCCGCAGCCCTGGAGCGGGTGATCCTGTGGTGCATGGAAAAGGAGCCTTCCATGCGTCCGCAGAGCATCCTTGAGCTCAAGGAGGTTCTGCTCCCGCTGCTCGCGGATCTGATGCAGTCCCAGAAGGCCCCCACCTTGCTGCCCGTGTCCTCCCGGCCCCGCTCGACCGAGAAGAGCCTTGCCGAGATCCGCCAGATCCTGTCGCCGAAACAAGCCGGATTCGGGCGCGTCCCGATGTTGATGGCCGGGATCATCCTCCTCCTGCTGATCTCGATGACCCTGATGTATGTGAACTTCACCTCGCACGGGACCGGAGCGTGGAGTCCCTTCACGCCCTTCGCTGCCAGGGGGTCGGTCCAATCCGGCCTGGAGGCCGGTACGGCCGCAGGGCCTGTCGCCGCACCTGAGAAATCCGCCGCCGAACAGGTCCTCCTGCAGTTGCAGATCGAACCCGTCGGCACCAGCCGCAGGATCTGGGTCGACGACGTCGAACAGCACGAAGCCTTCTTCAAGGTGGAGAAGAGCGAAGACCGCAAGATCACCATCCGGGTGGAAGCCGGGGGATTCCTGTCCTGGGAGCGCACCCTGCTCCCGGCGTTCAGCCAGAACATCCCGGTCCTGCTCAAGGAAAAAGTCGTCACCAACGGCAGTGCCGACATGCCGTCGCCCCCCCAGATGCGCCTGGACGTCCCGGACGTCCTCTGATGGAGTTGAACATGTCCCGATCCCTGTCGGTCCTCCTCTTCGCCGCAGCCTGTCTCCTGACGCCCGCAGGGGCGGCCCTGGCGACCGACCCCGAGCCTGCCGCCGTGCAGGAACTGACCGCCCTCGAGAGCCAACTGAACACGCAGTACGGACCGGAGTTCCTTCCCCGCCTCAAGGAGATGGGGGTCGCCCCGAAGGACTATCTTTATGCGTCCCGGCTCACGCTGGTCGGCATCCAGAAGGTCCAGGAGAACGACTTCCAGGACGCCCGCTTCCTCCTCGAGAAGGCCTACTCCATCGTGCCGAGCCCCAACCTTCTGTACTGGATCGGCATGACCCACCTCGGCCTCGAGGACACTGTCCGGGCCCGTGCCTTCTTCCTGCGGTTCCTGTCGGAGTCCGAGACCTGGAAACTGACGGCGATCAAGCCCGACCTGCTGGCCGCCACGCGCACCGAGATCGCGCGCCTGGAAAAGGTGCTGCACCGGCTGAAGTTGTCGGTCTCCCACGCGGAGGCGAAGGTCTACCTCGACGGGGAGTTCGTCGGGCGGACGCCCATGGCCGATCCAATCTACCTGACGCAGGGACCCCACCAGCTCATCGTCATCAAGGCGGGCTTTGCACGTCATGCCGCGCGCATCAACCTCACCGGCGCCGGCAGGATGACCTCGCTGGCAGTGACTCTCTACACGGAGATCGAGCACATCCGTCGCACGAAGGTCTTCCGCGAGACCGAGGCCAGCCGTGTCGAAGCCCAGCGGCGCTACATGGAGACACGGCGCCGCATGGCCCTCGATGCCGAGCGACGGCGCGCGACCTACGCGAAGTGGGCCAACATCACGCTGATCTCCGGCGCCGTGCTGGCCACGGCCTCCCTGACGTTCGGAATCCTGACGATGCACTATGACGACAAGGTCGAGGGCGCCCCTCCGGACACGCCCTGGACCCAGATCTCCGGTGACCAGGAGAAGGCCGACTTCTTCCGCACCACCACCATCGCCGCGCTGGGCGCCACCCTGCTGAGCCTGGGCGTCTCAACCTGGTTCACCCAACTGGCCATCCCTCCACGGAGAGCGCTGCGCAACGTCAGCGTCCTGCCGATGGCGTCCCCCTCAACGGTCGGCTTCGCCGTCGGCTTCGGTTTTTGATCAGTACAGTTCGATGACCTCGAATTTGCCGAGGTTCTTCGCGGCCAGGTCCTTGCGGATGCGCTCGGCCTCGGCCGCGGTCGCGGTGCGGGCCGCGATCACGAGGTGTGAGCAGCAACCCTGCGTGCGCACCAGCCGGGAATCGATCACGTGGGCCTGGTAGCCGCCCAGCTTCAGTTCCTCCTGCAGTTTCTGCGCCAGCGTCAGCGAGGTCGGCGCCCAGACGCGATCGAAGGACGACACCACCGCGAAGCGCTGCCCCTGTGCGATGGGCGCGCCGTCGGGCTGCGGCGATCCGGCCGGCAGCAACAGTTCCATGGCGGGATCGATGTCCGTCGGTTCCACCGGGCTGCCACCGGCGTAGGTGGCCCGCAGCACGTGGAACTCCCAGCTGTGGCGGGCCGAGTCCGGGTCCTCCGGGTCGTTGAGCTCGGTGTGCTTTGTCCCCGTGAAATACCCCTCCACGTGACGGGGTGAGCATTTGTCCTCGATGCACGCCGAGTCCTCGCGGGAGCAGGCGCGGCAGGCCTCCACGAAGTCCGGTGTGCCCACCGGATGCACGAACACCACAAAGGGCGTGAAGCAGCCGTGAACCGTGTAGTCCGACGGCACGTTCGAACCCCAGCCCACGCAGTGGGTCCAGGTCATGCGCACCACCCCTGCGGAGCCGGTGGCGGCGATGGCCGCGTGCTTTTCGATCCACATCTGCACCGCCGAATGGTTCTGCTGTTCGCTGACCCCCGGATCCTCGGCGAGGTTGCCCACGGCGGCCACGGGTCGGATGTGCAGGGCCTGCTCGCGCACGAGGGCCGGGTTCGGAGCGCCCAGAAACGACCAGTCGATGACCGGCCCCGACGCCGGCGGGGCCACGTCGGCCGCAGGTCCGGCGACCGGGCGCGGCAGCTTCGGATCGGCCGTGCCGCCCGAGCCCGGCTTGCAGGCCGGAAGGACCATCACTGCCAGGATGCAACATTCAAGAATTATAGAAACTTTCATCCCTGGTATCTCCCGGAAAAGCTGGTTGTCCGCTGCGTCAGTTATGCTAAGTTCTGCCTCATGCGCGCGATGCACCGGCTCTTCCTTTGGCTCCTGCTTTTTCAACTCGGCATTGCCGGTTGTCAAGAAAAATCCTCGCCACCGGCCCCGCCCACGCCCACGGTGACCCCCTCGCCGGCGACCGCGCAGCCTCCGTCCGCGCTCTCCTCCGAAGACACCTGGGTCGTCCAGGGCGACTTCCGCCTGCTCGACGGCTCCCTGCGCTCGGGCGGCGGGATTTCCGCGGACGTTCCGTCTGCGGGCGGCATTGCCACCGGTGTCCAATCGGCGACCGGGGCCAGCTCCGGGGCCATCCCCGCCGGGGAGCGCCTGCTCGTCACCCTGCAGTTGGGCGGCCTGGTCCCGGGCACCGACCTCGAGGCCGGCTTCGAGATCGCCAACGGCCGTGGCACCTGGATGCCCGTCACCCGGCAGGTGCTGCCCGCCGCGCAGGTCCGCGGCCCCACCGGCATGATGCAGGCGGTGCTGCAGACGGGTTCGCGCTGGCCCGCGGGGGCCTTCACCCTGCAGGTCACCCTCACCGCCGGCGCGAAAAAGGGCGAGATCTTCGTCCCCTTCCAACTGGAGAGCCCCGCGCCCCCGGCCGGCGGCCAGCAGGTGAGCCTGCCTGCGCACATCCGGGCCGGAGCGCCCATGACCATCCGCCTGCGCCTGGCCGGCAACGACAAGGCCCCCGGGATCGCGCCGGGGACCCTCACCGCCCGCATCGACGACGGTCCCGCCGTGGCCGTGCCCATCGAGCCCACGAACCCGCCGGGGGGACACGCCTCGGGCGCCCTCACCGTGAACGCCCCGGCCACGCCGGGCAAGCACGCGGTCTTCTTCACGCGCAAGGGCGCCGACGGCCGCGAGGTCACCTTCGGCGAGCCCTTCGAGGTGCAGCCCGACGCCCCAGGACCCTTCGGGCTGCGCTTTGTGACCCACGACGGCGGCCTGCGCACCCGTTGGAGCCGCCGGCAGGAAGGCTTCCTGCTCATCGAGGATCCCCACTGGCCCGAGGACGCCCCCGGCACCCTCGATGTCGTCATCGTCGCCTCCCGCGACGAGGTGTTGTACCTGCGGCGCCTGCCCCTGCCCGCCCGCCCCGACGGCCCCGTGTCCCTGCCCTTCTCCGTGCCGGAGTTCTCGCCTGCAGGCAAGCTGCGATTCCGCCTGCGCTGGACCTCGGGCACGCGCCACGTCGAACTGGAGCACTCCCTGATGGTCGAGGGCGCCGACCTGACGCAGTCGCCCCACTTCACGATCTCGGGCCTGGAGCTGGGGCTGAACCCGGCGCTGGTGCGTCCGGGCCGCGAGCGCCTCCCCTCGGGGCGGGACTGGCACTTCTCGTTCGTCGCGACGGGCTACAAGACCGGAAAGAAGATCGAGAAGGCGGGGGTCGCCATGGTGCCCGTGCCGGTGCTGGGCCTGACCTGCGCCGCGACGCTCTCGGTCGTGGGCGGCCCGGTGGTGGCCCAGAACCGTGACCTGGTGAAGATCGACCAGCCCATGCTGTACGTGCCGCCGCGTCACCGCGTCACCGCGAACTGGAAGCTGCCGCGCCTGGCCCCCGGACGCTACCTGATGCGGCTGGAGTGCGACGACGTCCACTCCTCGGGCTCGGCCCAGCTGCAGCGGCCGATCGTGATTGAATAGAGATTTCTCATGACCCACACGACCTTCTCCCCCTCGATCTGGCTCGCCGGCACCCGCATCCCGTTCGCCACGGCCTCCCTCACGGCCGCCGTGGTGGCCGTCGGCGCCACCTTCCACCATCCCGCCTTCTCCTGGACCTCCTCGGTCCTGGCGATGCTGGGCGTGCTGTTCCTGCACCTGTCGGCCAACACGTTCAACGACTGGGTCGACTGGAACGCCACCGACCGCGTCAACCTGCACGCCGGGCCGTTCAACGGCGGCAGCCGGGTCCGCCTCGAAGGAAAGATCACGCGCCGGGCGTTCTTCGTCATGGGCGTGGCCTTCATGGCCGCGGCGCTGGCCTGCGGGCTCACGCTGTTTTTCACCGGGCGCCCGGACATCCTCTGGATGGGCCTGCTGGGCGCCTTCCTGGGCGCGGCCTATTCGCTGCCGCCGTTCTCGCTGCAGGCCCGCGGCTTCGGCGAGCTGGCCATATGGCTCGCGTTTGGCCCCTTCCTGACCTGGGGCGCGGGCTACGCGGTCACCGGCGTGCTCTCGTGGGGGTTCTTCCTGGTGGGCCTGCCCGCGGGCCTGCTGACCTCGGCGATCCTCTACATCAACCAGTTCCCGGACCACAACGCGGACCTGGTCGTGGGCAAGCACCACTGGGTCGTGCGCCTGGGCACGGCCCGCGCCCGCCCGCTGTATCTGGCCATGGTCGTGGGCGCTGCGCTGATCACGGTCTCCCTGGTCGCGTTCTCGATCCTGCCCGTGCTCTCGCTGCTGAGCCTGCTGGGCTACCTCCCGCTGGTCAAGGCGGTGCAGGTCCTCTGGCGCCACCACGCCGCGCCCCGCGAGCTGGTCCCGGCCCAGCAGGCGACCATCGCCGCCCAGGCCCTCTCGCAGATCATCCTGGCGGTCACGCTGTTCGTGTGAGGACTTCAGTCCTCCGCCCATGCCTGGGGGCTCGCTCGTGGATCCCGCTCGAAATCGAAATCGAAATCGAAATCGGTCCCCACCTGACGCCGGTTTTCCGGCCTGACGGGCGGAGTCCCGCCTGCAGCGGATCCCGCGCCCTTCGTTCGCGGATCCGCTTCGCTGCGCTCGCGGCCGTGCCTACCCTCCTGCGGGGAGGCTTTTTGACATCCCGGGGTCACCAGCCTAGTCTGACCCCGATGAAACGGCCATGGATCCCCTTCCTGCTGCTCCTGACGGGCCTCTGCGCGTGTGCGCAGCAGCCGCGGTGGGAGGTGTTCCCGGGCGTCGCGACACGCGGATTCTCGCCCCGGGAGCTGGCCGGGGACGCGTACTACAGCGGCGAGGAGCCGGCCACGTGCAAGATCCTGTGGCCGGTGCCCGGGTCCCTCGAGCCGGACCCCAACACCTCCCTGACGTACCTGCGCGGCGTCGAGACGGCGCAGCTGGTCGAGAACGGACGTGTGCTGCACACGTGGCGGGTGCCGTTTCCCACCGAGGAGCACGAAAGCGACGCCGTGGACTTCGCGACGCCGCGGGTCCTGGAGTGCCTCGGATATGATCCGTCGGGACGCCTGATCGCCTATGACCGCGTGGACTACCAGCCCCTGCCGCCGCTGGTCGAGGAGCCGGGCCAGCTGGTGGGCAGCCTGTGGATCACGTATTACTACCTCTCGGTGGAGATGGACTGGGAGGGCCCCCGGGAGATCCCGATCTACGACAAGCAGTGCCGCCTGATGGCCCACGTGCCGTACGCGTTCGCCAGGGACGTGTGCGTGGAGGGCAGCGGCCGCCTCTTCGAGGGCACGGTGATCAACTACGGCGGGCGCTGCGAGTGCTCGATCCCCTGCCCGCTGGGCGGGCGCATCTGCTACATCGAGGTGGGCAATCGCGAGGCCGCCTGGGGCCTGGGGTCGCGCAGGAACCCGCTGGTGCCGTTCCGGTCGGTGGCCGTGGACAACAACGTGATCCCCCACGGGGCGACGCTGTACATGCCGGAGTGGGACGGGGTCACCATCCCGCTGCTCGACGGCATCGGCGGCTTCGTGCACGACGGCTGCTTCCGCGCCGACGACGTGGGCGGCGCGATCAAGGGCGACCACTTCGACTTTTTCTCGGGAACGCGGGGCATGTGGTTCCTGCTGGAGCGGCGCTTCCGCACGCGTTCGCGCTTCACGGTGTACATGGACAGCACGCGCTGCCGCTACCTCGAGACCGAGGGGCCCCGGGGCGGGGAATGATCGCCTTCGGGTTCATCCGGGTCTTTCCTCTTCGGGTTCATCCGGCACTTTCCTCTTGTTTCCCCGGGTAGTGCGACCCGGGGCATCATTTCCGCTACGCCACCAAAGGTGGCGTAGGGAGGAATCCAGCGAAGCCGGGATCGCCGCAGCCGGGATCCAATTTCGATTGGGATCGGGATTGGGATGGCCCCGGCTGTGATATCAAGTCGAACTTCCAGCGATCGCCCTGCCACAACTGTGCCCGCGGTTGAAAGAAGCCGCCGAGTATGTCACACTGACGGCGGTCTTCGGACCCCAGGGGGATTTCATGAACACACGACTGGCCATCATCCTCGCGACCGTGACGACGCTGTGGTCCCTGACCGCCTGCAACGCGAGCATGCCGCCCCGCCACCGGCAGTACATCCTCGAGAAGGCGCCCGCCGACCTCGAGTGCGAGCGCGGGAAGATTCACTTCAAATCCCTGGGCCACGACGAGTACGAGGTCTGGGGCTGCGGCGCCAAGGCCGCCTACCGCGTGGTCTGCAACGAGCGCACCGAGTGCGAGGCCCAGGCCACGGCGGTCCCGGTGCCCATCAAGAACGACAGCTCGACCCCCGCCAACTGAAGGAGGGAAAACGCCCATGTTCGACCCGCGCACTCTCTGCTCGTCCGCGCTCTTCTTCCACCCGCTGGCCCACTCGGCCGCCGGGCTCCTGCTGCGCGCGCCGCTCCCGAAGGGGGTTCCGCTCCTGGCGGACCTGCTCCCGGCGGATCGGCTCTCCCCGGGTCGCCTCGAGCAGGCGCAGCATCTGCCGGTCTCCAACGCCCACTTCCTCCTGATTGAGGACGACACGCCAGAGGTGATCTTCTCCTTCCTGACAGCCTGGGAGCAGGGTCCGCCGCACCGGCATCTGGCGTTCTGGATTCCGCGCCGCTTTGCCGGTCAGCCGGTGGAGCGCACCGCCGCCCGGCTGATCAACGGCATGCTGGTCCCCGACGATCCTGAGCTCGTCTCGGGACAACTCTCGGATCACTTCAAGCGCCCCGCCACCTGGGCCGAGATCCGGGCCGTCCTCGACTTCTTCCAGGGCGCCGGCGACGACGAGGCCGTGCTCGCTTCGGCCAACGTCTCGAAGTTCTTCGAGGATCACGGCGGCCGCGGACCGGCCCGCGCGGAGTTCTTCCGGCTGCAGCACCAGTGCCTTCAGGCGCTGCTGGCGCATCACCGGGACGCGCTGGTCGAGAAGAACCTCGCCGTGCTCGTGTTCGCCCGGCGCGAGTCGCTGCTGGCCGATCGCGCGGACCGGGCCCAGTGGCTCCCGCTGGCCAGGGCGCTGAAGGCTGCCGTGGTGCCCGTGGCCCGCATTGACGAGCCCGGGCGGCGCCGCTTCATCGTGCACCAACCTCTGGGCGCGCCCCCCCGCGGAGAAGACGTCCCTGCGTGGATCCGCGAGGCCGACGCGGCCTGGAACCGGGTCCCGGCAGGGAACGGAGACACCCCATGAGAACGCCCGTCGGCCTGATCCTCGCGGCCATGGTGCTGTCCGGCGCGTGTCAGAAGACGCCGCCGGCGCGACAGAATTTGTCACATGAATCGACCGCCGGTTCAGCCGCGGGCATGCCCGTGACGCCGCCATCGGAGCCGACTTCCAAGAAAACAACGGTGACACCACCTGTCACGCCGGTCGCGTCCGCCCTTCCGGTGGTCCCCCCGTCGCCCCCTCCGACGGCGCCGGCGACGGACCCCGCCTGTGTGCCGGCCCCCGACGGGGCCACCTCAGCGAAGATGTACCCCTGGCCCCGCCGCGCCGCCGCCTACGAGAGCTGGTGCGCCCGGTTCCCCGCCCCGGCCGGCTACGCACGCCAGCCCGCCGCCGTGGGCACCTACGCCCATTGGCTGCGGCACCTACCGGCGCTGCCCGTGGGCACGTCGGTCAAGGACTACCAGGGAAACACGCTGTTCTCGGCCACGGTGATGACGGTCTCGGTGATCGATCTGGACGTCGGCAAGGAGGACCTGCAGCAGTGCATGGACACCATCATGCGCCTTCGCGGGGAGTACCACTGGTCCACGGGCGCGGCCGACCGCGTGAAGTTCCGCTACGCCGGCGGCCTGTACTTCGGCTTCTCCGACTGGCAGCAGGGCCTGCGCCCAGAGAAGGTCGGCGGTCGCACCCGGCTCATGCCCAAGGCCGGCGCCAGCAGCGGAAGGAAGAGCTTCCAGAAGTACCTCCGCTTCATGTACGCGATGACCGGCACCGCGCACAACACCCAGGAGCTTCCCGAGACCGCCGCGACGATCCAGCCCGGGGACTTCTTCATCGAGCCGTCGCCGTCGGTCCAGGTGCTGGGCCACGCGCTGATCGTCCTCGACGTCGCGGTCAACGCCAAAGGGCAGATCAAGGCCGTCATCGCCCAGGGCTACACACCCGCCCGCGACCTGCACCTGCTCAAGGCCCCCGACGGCAGCGCCTGGTTCACGCTGGACCCGTCCGCCCCCGTGACCTTCCCGTCCTGGGGCAATCCCTTCGCCTGGACCCAGTTGATGCGCTTCCGTAATTAGAGAGCCGACCAATGTAGCCTTTTTGCCTTGAAGCTCTCCACGTCCATGTCGAAATCGAAATCGAAATCGAAATCGTTTTCAGGATAGATGATACTGCCAGGAGTTGTGCGGTCGTTTGAATTCCTCTTGAGCTGGGAATCATCGGACTTGATCAATGCGTTCAGAACCATTCGATTTCGATTTCGATTTCGATTTCGATCGGGAAGAAAGACAGACCGGTATCTGAATAATTGAACTGCCCTCTAGTCAGTCAAGCTTTCAGCGGGGTTTTTCCGAGGAGACGGTGACCTGGGTGTGCAGGCCGCCGCGGATGTTGAAGTCGCCACGGACGGTGACCGAGAGCGGGGAGAGCACCGACACCAGATCGTCATGGATGCGGTTGGTCAGTTCCTCGTGGAAGGCGCCTTCCTGGCGGAAGCTCCACAGATACAGTTTCAGGGACTTCAGTTCCACGCAGAGTTGGTCGGGCACGTAGGTGATGTGCATCGTGGCGAAGTCGGGCTGTCCGGTCATCGGGCACAGCGCGGTGAACTCGTCGGTCTCGATCTCGACCGAGTAGCCGCGGCCGGGCCGCGGGTTGGGGAACGTCGTCAGGTCTTTGGTGGGTTGCGTGCTCATGTCATGTGCCTCGCCGGGGTGCGGCAAAAAAAAGACCGCCCCACTTGCGCAGGGCGGTCCAGGGTTCAAGCAAACACGGGGTTGACTACCAGGTGAAGTCCACCCACACCAGGGTTCCGTCCGGCTGATCCGGAGCGTAGTCGCTGTATTCAGGATCTGTCCAGTCAGGACGGACCGCAGCGGCCATCTGGATGGTGGTACCGGTGATCGTCAGGTCGGGGATGTCGGAGACGGGAATGGTGTAGACCACTTCCGTGGTGGATCCGGAGAGAGGAGCGATGGTGAAGGACGCGGGGTTGGTCGTCTCTGCCCAGCCGGTGCCGGAGATGGTGGACCACACGGACTTCGCGTTCTCTTCCAGGGTCAGCGTGACCAGGATAGTGCCGTCGGTGAGATAGATGTCGTGGATGCCGGTGAGGGCACAGGCAGTGTGGAACATCATTTTGACACTCAGGATGCCGGACGCATCGACATAGGCCTGCAGGTCGCTCAGATCGCAGGCGTAGGTGCCGTTGTCACCGGAAGCATCCAGCGCTGTCAGCACGGACTGGTAGGAGGCCGGACCCACGGTGATGGTCTTCTGCTCGGTCCACTGGTTGGCGTCGCCGTCAGTGAAGATGAAGTTCAGCACGATGGTCTCGCCGTTGGCGGCGGTGGCGGGCACGGCCAGGCCCCACTGGGTGCAGGCAGCCGAAGCGCCGGCGGCCAGATCGGTGGCGGTGCACTGGGTGTTGCCCGGAGCGGTCAGGACAGCGTTATTCACGGTGGAGGCGGCGTCGACGTTCACGGCCACGCTGACGGGGCCGGTGGCAAGCAGGGAGCCGATGTTCTCGACGTCAAAGGTCACGTTGACGTCCTCGTCGGGATCGGCGTAGCCGTCGTTGCTGCCGGCGGCATCGTTGATGGCCATGTTGGAGACGACCAGCGAGGCGAAGGGAACGGGCACGGACACGGGGAAGGACCAGGTGCCGCCGTCGGCGTCGGTCACGGCCAGCGTCAGGGCCACGGGCAGGTTGTTCTTGTGGGAGGCGGCGATGGTGAAGGACAGGGCGTCGGCGGTGTTGCTGGCGGTGCCGGCGACGGCGATGTCGCCGAAGGCGGCGGTGCCGTCAACGATGGTGACATCGGCGTCAGCCGAGGTCAGAACGGCGGCGACGGTGGAGGCATCCAGGCCACCGACGTTGGTCAGGGTGACGTTCAGGGCCACGGTGCCACCGGGGGTGCCGTTGGCGGGGGTGGCGGTGATGTCGGCTTCGATGTCGGCCGGGGAGTAGTCGACGGCCAGGTTGTAGGTGCCGATGGCGCCGGCATAGCCCTCAACCATGATGTAGTATGTCGAGCCGGCCACGAAGTTGTATTCGAGCTCTTCGACGTCATCGACGCCGGCGGAGGAGGCCACTTCTTCAAAGGCGTCGTCGGTCAGGGACAGGTCGAGGTCGCCGTCGGCGTTGACGAAGGTCAGCGTGACCTTGCCGGCAAACGAGGTCGCCGGGGTGATCACGAACCAGTCTTCGTTGGCCGGACCGCAGATGAAGCCATCGAGGTTGGCCGGAATCGTGGAGAGGTCCATCGTGTAGGCGCTGCCGCCGTCGTGGTTCTCGTAGGAGTCCTCGGCACAGCCGCACTCGGGCAGGGCTGCGCAGTCGGAGTCTTCGCAGTCGATGTCGCCGTCGAAGTCATCGTCGGTCGTGTTGTCGCAGACCTCGGGCGGGGTCACGCAGAAGCCGGCCTCGGCGTCGCAGATGCCGGTGGTCGGGCACTGGTCGGCCGTGGTGCAGCTCGCCCAGCAGATGCCCATGGTCTCGCCGATGTCCACGCACTCGTAGCCGTTGCGGCAGTCGGTGCCACCCAGGGTGCAGGTCTTGGCGCAGAAGGAGGCCGTGGAGGTGCTCACGCACATGCTGCCCTCTTCGGTGCAGGCGCCTTCGGTGTCGCACTCGGCGACGCAATAGCCCGACGGCATGCCGAAGCCGACCTCGGCGTAGCAGGTGGCGGTGGGGGTCACGCACTGGTCGGTGTCCGTGCAGGGATCGCCCACATGGCCCGGCGTGGTGTTGTTGGTGACGTTGGTGCACCCGGAGGTGTCGAAGCCGGAGCAGTCGACCAGGCAGCCCAGCGTGCCGCCGGTGAAGCCCTGCGAAACGCAGTCCTCAGTGCCCAGCGCGGTGCCGTCGCAAACCTCGGTGCCCTCGATGGTGTCGTTGCCACACACGGAGGTCGTCTTCTTCTTGTCGCCGTCATCGCAGGCGGTGACGAACGCGAAAAGCGCCATAACCATAAAAATAGAAGTCAGCCGTTTCATGAAAATCTCCTTTCAAACATCAATAAGTAAAGGAACAACTATCGCCTCCGTCATGGAAGCGTTTCGGTGCAGTTGTTTACCCTATTAGGAGAAATTGTCAAACCCGATTTCGTTTATTTTATGTTTTTGGATGGAAAAGTGATCGTCCGGGGGGGGGGGATCGCCGGAAAACTTACTGGCAGGCGCCGTAGGGGCTGCCATTCCAGGTCTGGACTTCCACGCAGGTGCCGTTGGGACATTCGTTCATGCCGCCGACATGACACAGTTGCGTGCAGCGGTAGTTCGAGCGGTTGCAGAACAGGGTCGGCTCGCAGTCGGCCTCGGTCTGGCAGAGGGAGCCGAGGGCGTTGTCGCCGGCGGCGGCCAGGCAATGACCGAGGTAGTCGGTGCGCTGGAAATAGCAGAACTCGGTGTCCCCGCAGCCGGTCAGGTAGATCGGATCGCAGCCTTCCATCTGGCAGATGGGATCCATGGCGCAGTCGGAGTCGGCGCAGTCGATGAAGCCGTCGCCGTCGTCGTCCCAGTTGTTGGAACAATCCTCCGGCGATCCGTTGCAGATGGGATCCCACATGCAGTCCTGGTCCTCGCAGTCGACCAGGCCGTCGCCGTCGTCGTCCATGCGGTTGCTGCAGTCGTATTCGTATTCACCACCGCAGTATTCGGAGGCGTAACAGTCGGGGTCTTCGCAGTCGAAGTAGCCGTCGCCGTCGTCGTCTTCGCCGTTGTAGCAGATCTCGGGGTTGATCACGCTGCAGGCCTGATGAAGCCAGCAGTCCTGATCCTCGCAGTCGGTGTAGCCGTCGTCGTCGTCGTCGATGCCGTTGTCACAGATGTCAAGATAGATGCAGCCATCGGCGCAGTCCATGTCACGGCAGTCCGCAAAGCCGTCGCCGTCGTCGTCGATGCCGTTGTCGCAGATCTCCTCGGCGACTTCGCAGTTCGGATGGTTCACACAGTCGGAGTCATCGCAGTCCACCGCGCCGTCGCCGTCGTCATCAATGCGGTTGTCACAGATCTCGTCCTCGACGACCGTGCAGGCCTGGTGACGGAAGCAGTCCTGATCCTCGCAGTCCACAAAGCCGTCATCGTCGTCGTCCTGGCCGTTGATGCAGTCCTCGAGGTATTCGCACTCGCCGGCGCAGTCCATGTCGAGGCAATCGGCAAAGCCGTCGCCGTCATCATCGAGGTCGTTGTCACAGATCTCGTCTTCGACGACGATGCACAGGTTGTGCTGGGCACAGTCCTGATCGTCGCAGTCGATGTATCCGTCGTCGTCGTCGTCAATGCCGTTGGTGCAGTTCTCGCCGCCGGTGCTGCAGGCCTCGTCGGCAAAGCAGTCCTGGTCGAAGCAGTCCGCCCAGCCGTCGCCGTCATCATCGACGTCATTGTCGCAGATCTCGGCGCCGGAGTTCGATGTGGAGCCGTCGTCGCAGGCCGTGAGGGTGAACGCGGAAAAGGTAAGGATTACAAAAAAAGCCATCAGGGTGCGCATGAAAAATACCTCCTATCAGGTATGGGTAACTTACCCCAAATCGGATCGCGTGCAAATCACCTCGTGAAAATGCACCGATTTTTATTTCGATGAGGTGGCCGCAACGTAGGGCCGCGCCTGCTTGAGGAAAATCCGGCGAGGCTGACCCCAGAGCTTGAACTCCATGTCCAAGGCGAAGACCGCAGGATCAAGACCATACAGGCCTGCGAAATGTTCGTGCGCAATTTCCGCAACTGTATACAATGACATAATTTCATCGGGCGTGAGGATTGGCCTGCCGGGGGAGAGGCTCGAATAGCGAAGGATGCTTGCCTGGACGCCCCCGGCGGGGTCCGGAACAATCGAGAACACCTCGGGGAGCGCGCCGCCCTCGGGGTTCGTGACGGAGACCTCCCCCAGCTGGACGTTGACGTACATGCCCGCAACGGTGCGGTCGGCGATGTTCTGTGTGATGATCACCCCGTTGGCCGCCTCGTCGGTGAAGGCGACGTTGACGGCGACCCCCATCTTCACGGCGAGATGATCGATGTTCCAGAACGCCCGCTCCTCGAAGGCGTCCCGGTTCCACACGGAGGCCCAGGTCCGGCGTATCACCTGTGAGGCTGCTTCCTCGCCGGCGGCCTGCGCACCGAAGGAAGAGTAAAGCCCCGCCCCGCTGAAGTTGGGCAGGTCCTCTGAATTGGTTGATGAACGCAGCTTGACCCTGGACTCGCCGAAGAGCTCGGCCACTCTGGCGTCGAGCAGCGCACCGAACTCCGGGTCGACGGAGCTGGCCAGGAAATGGAAGCGGACGCCGTCGAGCATCGCATCGCGCAGACCGGCATCGCTCCTGAAGGAAGCCTCCCCGAGCACCGCACGCAGGTAGCCGTCGAGGGAGATCGGAGGATCCGCCAGGTCCAGGCACAACTGGTGGGCCCCGTCGCAGGCGGAACGCTCTCGGCCACTGGAGACGCAGGCCACCTGTGCAGCGTCGCAGCCGGAAGCGTCCACCACGGCAGCGAGGGTGAACTCATGGTAGTACCGGAACGGGACCGCAAAGCCGTCGGAGGTGGCGTCGGGCAGGATCCGGTGCAGCTCGGCCAGGTTGGCGGCCTTGACGCCCACGCTCAGGGAGTCGGCGAATGCCAGCTCGTCGAACCGCGGCAGACCGGACCGTTCGAGATCAAAATCCGGCACCAGTGGGTCCCCGCTCCTGGAGGCCCAGAACGCCTCGGCCTCAGCCAGCGTCGTCTCCGCAAGCGTGAAGGCGCCATCACGGATCTCGAAGCGGACCAGCCTGCCCAGAAACGGCGCGATCCGTGGATCCGTCGAGGCGTCGCGCAGCGACATGTTGGGCGTGCCACGATTGCGCGCGGCGACGTTGACGTGCGCCAGGGGGGTCTGCAGCTCCTCGGTGATGGTGCCGCCGACGACCGGCAGGTTGTTGGGCAGTCGCGTCAACAGCAAAATGTCGGTGTAGGAGACGACCGTGGATTCCAGGGCCTCGGGGGAGAGCAGCCGCAGTGTGCCATAGGCGATGCCTGGGTTGAGCAACTGCTGCGTCATGTTGCCGTAGAGCTCTGAGCGCACAAGCCAGGCCGCGTCCCGCACCAGGAACTCCGCGGCGGCGGCGGCGGCGGCGGCCTCCTGCTGCGCGCCGGCCGGCAGATAGGCCAGCCGGTGGTCCCCGCCCGAGAGCGCGGCGCAGCCCAGCCGCTCCTCGATGAGGCGGTGGGCGGTACGCGCCTGCTCCGACGTGAGGTCGTCGCTGGGAAAGAACGTCAATACGAACGGGGCGGTGGTGACGCCACCGAGAAAGGCGCTGCGGGTCGCAAGCACGGGATAGAAAAGGATCGAGCCCGCCATGGCGGTCCGGTCGGTCCCGGTGTAGGTCTGGCGGTAGAAGTCCCCCGGCGACAGCGCCTTCCCCAGCACGGTGCGGACGAAGTCGTAGTGGATCGGATGCTTCAGGGTGTTCTGGAAATAGACCGTGGGTTCGCCGACGAGGTCGTCGATGTAGAACTTCACGACCAGGGCCTGTCCCAGATCGGTGGCCGACGGATAGGCCAGCGCGGCGAAGTCGACAAGGCCGGTCGAAGCCGAGAGCCCTGTGGCATAGTCGTCGTTGAGCGCTGCTTCCGGCAGGGGACGCAGGACCCAGGAGAGCCCTCCGTCGTCGCGTCCCTGGTCAGCCAGCTCCGCCCCACGCACGTCGCGTGTCTCGAAGGCATATCCAAAGGCCTTGATCGTGACGGTCTCGTCGCCGGCGACCTCGTCCATGGTGATGCCGTTGGCGGTGCAGGCCAGGCCGTCAACGGGTGCGCCGGGACAGTCAATCCGCCGGATGACGCCTTCTGATGAACGTACGATCGCCGTGAAGGAAGCCGGTGAATCCCCTGCGGGCACGACCAGTCGCACCCGGCCGGTGCTGCGCGCCAGATCCCGGCCGCAGCCGATCAGGCAGACGGCCATGCACAGGCTGATCCAGAGGGTTCTCATGAGGACCTCACTTGGCGTTCGGATCGCCGGCGCACTTCTCGAACGTGTCCTCGAGGGAGCCGAAGGTGCCGTCCTCCAGGATCGGCGTGCAGACAATCGGCAGGGTGCGATCCGTGGTGCACCCGTCCTCGAGAATACCGCCCTCGCCATCGAGCACCTGGATGCAGTCCATCGGGGCGCAGGCGCGCCATCCCCATCCAAACGAGGAGTGATAATAGAAATAGGGCGTCCCGTCGTGGCTGAACCCGAAGGAGTCGTTGTGGTGGTTTCCGCCGAAGTTGTACTCCGGTGAAGCCAGATCCGTGACGACGTCGTCGATGCTGATCCACGCCAGCGTGGTGTAGATCGGTAGATGGGCGAAGGTGACCTCGCACTCTGTGGGCGTGGCCTGGAAGTAGATGTAGCCGGTGACGCCACCGTAGGCAAACGTGCAGACGTGGTCTGCGTCGACGAAGTCCGTGGGGGTGCCTTCGCAGGAGAGCGAGCGTGTCTGCGGCAGCCGGTACTGGAACCCGTACGGGCCCGGCTCACCGGTGCAGGCTGCGGTGTCGTACCCGGTGCAGTCGGCCAGGCAGGCCAGCGTGCCGCCGGCGTAGCCCAGGGACCCGCACGTGGCGTCGCCCAGCGCGACGCCGTCGCATACCTCGACGCCCTCGATCACCGCGTTGCCGCAGGAGGCATTGTTGACGTTATTGACGTTATTGACGTTGTTCGTGTTGTTGGAACCGTCGTCACACCCGCACACGAAAGTCAGCGAACCGATCAGCAGCGAAAAGATTAGAATTTTCATGGGATTGTCCTTGCCAGGTGACTGAGATGTAAATGATTACTGGCAGCCGCCGTACGGGCTGGTGCCCCACGCAGGGACCGTCCTGCAGGTCTGGCTGGACGGGCATTCACCGGGGGTGCCGACGTGGCACAGTTGCAGGCAGACCTTGTTGTAGCCGTTGCAGAACAGGCCGGCCTGGCAGTCGGTCTCGGTGTTGCAGGTTTCGCCAATGCCGGCGCTGCCGAACGCCCACAGGCAGTGCCCGAGGAAGTCCGAGCGCTGGAAGTAGCACCGCTGCAGGGGCAGGCTGCAGCCGGTGAGATAGACCGCGTCGCATTCGCCGATGAGCATGCAGGCGGGGTCGTTGATGCACTCGTCGTCTTCGCAATCGATGAGGCCGTCCTGATCGTCATCGAAGCCGTTGTCGCAGATCTCCGGGGAGATGACGCCGCAGGCGGGATCGTACATGCAGTCGCGATCCTCGCAGTCGATGAAGCCGTCGCCGTCGTCATCGAGGCCGTTGCTGCAGTCGTACTCGCCCTGGCCACCGCAGTCGGGCGTGTTCATGCAGTCGCGGTCCTCGCAGTCGATGAGGCCGTCGCGATCGTCATCGAGGCCGTTGGAGCAGTCGTACTCGTACTCGCCGCCGCAGCCGGGGGTGCCCATGCAGTCGGGATCCTCGCAGTCGATCCAGCCGTCGAAGTCGTCATCTGCGCCGTTGAAACAGTCATACTCGTACTGACCGCACAGATCCGGGATCATGTAGCAGTCGGGATCCGCGCAGTCGATGAGGCCGTCGCCGTCGTCGTCCCAGTTGTTGAAGCAGTCCTCGTTGTTGACGACGGTGCAGGCCTGGTGGCCCCAGCAGTCCTGGTCCTCACAGTCGATCCAGCCGTCGCCGTCGTCATCAATGCCGTTGTCGCAGATGTCGAGGTAGACGCAGGAGTCGGTGCAGTCCGCGTCGTCGCAGTCGACGAAGCCGTCCCAGTCGTCGTCTTCGCCGTTGTCGCAGATCTCCTCGGTTCCCTGGCAGTGCTCGGTGTTGAGACACTGCGGATCGTCACAGTCGATGAGGCCGTTATCGTTGTCGTCGATGCCGTTGTTGCAGATTTCATCGGTCACGACCGTGCAGGCCTGATGCTGGAAGCAGTCCTGATCCTCGCAGTCAGGGAAGCCGTCGCCGTCGTCGTCCTCGCCGTTGTCGCAGATCTCGCGATATTCACACGCCCCTTCGCAGTCCAGGTCCAGGCAGTCGGCGAAGCCGTCGCCGTCGTCATCGACGCCGTTGTCGCAGATCTCCTCGGTTCCCTGGCAGGCTGAATGCCGCGAGCAGTCCTGATCGTCGCAGTCGATGTAGCCGTCGTCGTCGTCGTCGATGCCGTTGGTGCAGTTCTCTCCGCCGGTGTTGCAGGAGTCGTCGCTGAAGCAGTCCTGATCGTCGCAGTCGACGTAGCCGTCGCCGTCGTCGTCGAGCTGGTTGTCGCAGACCTCATTGCCGTTGTTGTTGGTGTTGTTGGTCGTGTTGTTGTTGGCGTTGATGTCGTCGTCGCAGCCGGAAAATGCAGACACGGCGAGGGTGATCGTGCAAATGAGAGCCATCAGGGTACGCATGCGGGGCCTCCTTGAAAGTGGAACAAGTGTACCTCACTTCAGACCGCATGCAAACGCCTCCCACGGAAAAAAACCATTTCCGCAGAACCCACAGGGCAATCGCAAGAAGTTTTCCATGAGAGGTTGGACATTTATTTCTCGATTTCGATTTCGATTTCGATTTCGGTCTGGCAGAAACCAAGGTGGCGATTGACCTTTGAGCCGGCATCTGCTAGGAGAAATGCGTTCAGGTGCCGCCGGTGTCTTCGCCGGCGGCTGGGAAGCCGGTGAAAGGCCGGCGCGGCCCCCGCCACTGTATCCGGGGACGAGGATGACGGTAGTTGCGTAGATAACGAGAATGCCTGGAGTTTTGAGATCCGCCAGGAACGAAAAACTCCGGTGTTGCCGTAGGCAACTACAAGCCACTGCGACCACAGGTCGTGGGAAGGCGTCATCGCAAGGACGATCCGGAAGCCAGGAGACCGACCTGAAATTTCGTCGGCGCACAGGTGCGTCCGGCGGTTGCGGAGGGCGGCCTTTTGGCTTTCTTTATAGTTGCGCTTTTTCTTTTTTCACAATCCGACACCGATGAAATCCGGGTGACGGGCAAGCGTGATCGACCCGAGAGCGCGCGTCGCGGCCGATCCCTCTTCTCGAGCGAGCTCGGCGCCGGCGGCCTGCTCACGTCCGGACGCGGCCTGGGCGGCGAGCTGGCCCGGTCGCCTTCGGTGCGATGGAAGACCACCGGCGGGGACCTGCACATGTCCTGGCTGCTGATCCGTGGCTCGTCCCCGGTGCAGGTGTCCTATTTCCTCGACGGACTCCCGCTGCTGTCGGGGTTCGGCGCGGCGCTGGACCTGGCAACCCTGCCCCTGGCGGGCTTCTCGCGCATCGAACTGTTCCGCGGGGCGGTGCCCGCCGAGCTGGGTCCCAACGCCATCGGGGGCGCGCTGAACCTGGTCCCGGCGGTGCCCTCGGGACCGATGATCTCGCTGCACGACACCCGCGGCTCCTTCGGCACCTGGAAGCTCTCGGCGCTGGGCGGCTCCGACGCGCCGTTTCCCTGGATGCTGGCGGCGTCCGTGGGCACCACCCTGGGCGACTACCGCTATTTCCACGACGGCGGCACGATCTACACGACCGCCGATGACGGCGTCCGCACCCGCGAGAACAACCGCATCCTGCAATCCCAGCTGCTGGGAACCGGTGCGTGGCGGCTGCCGTGGGGCCAGCTGCGCGCGGTCGTCCTGTTGAGCGATCGGACCGCGGGCGTGCCCGGACCGCATTCGGTCGTCACCCACCGGACGTCTCACCAACAGCAGCGGGCGCGGGCCCAGGCGACGCTTTCGTCCTTCGCCGGGCGCAGCGACCTCTATTTCGAGACCATCCGCGACCACTATCGCGACCCCCTCGGCGAGCTGGGCGTGGGCATCACCGACAACCTCCACGACTTCCAGCTGGCAGGACTGCGCCACCGCTGGATGCGGGCGATCGGTCGCCACGAGTTCTCCCTGGTGCCGCACCTGTTCGCCGAGCGGTGGAATCCCCTGCGCCTGACCTACGGCACACCCGAGACGCACCTGCGCAGCACCCTCTGGGGCTCGGCCCGCTGGCGCATGGACACGCCGCGGTGGCAGGCCTCGGGCGT